>Ga0214923_10008678_pt1 | contig 10755 bp, 9 predicted proteins | sample LL1510_MetaG_FD_177993 | JGI IMG/M metagenome (GOLD analysis project Ga0214923, IMG submission 177993) | Freshwater microbial communities from Lake Lanier, Atlanta, Georgia, United States - LL-1510 | ecosystem: Environmental > Aquatic > Freshwater > Lake | place: USA: Georgia | collected 2015-10-15
GATAGGGCAGAGGAGCAGCCGCAATTGGCGGAAGCGGTTAATGCTGCTGCGCCCCGCGCCTTTGCCGAGGCCCTCGCGGAGTTGGGCAGCGGCCGCTTGTTGCAGATCAGCACTGATTTTGTGTTTAGTGGCCAGCAGGGCCACCCCTATGGGGCGGAAGATAAGGCCGCACCCCTTGGGGTATATGGCGCATCAAAGGCCAGGGGTGAAGCGGCAGTGCTGGAAGTGCTTGGCCCAAAGCGGGCCTGCGTGTTGCGCACCAGCTGGCTTTATGGGCCAGTGGGAAAAAACTTTTGCCTCACCATGTTGAAGCTCCATGCCATAAAAGCTGCTGCAGGGGAAGCATTGAATGTGGTGGCAGATCAGGTGGGTTGCCCCACCCACACCGCTGGCCTTGCGGCTGCTTGCTGGCAGGTGTTGGCAAAAGATATCGGCGGCATGCAGCAATGGAGTGATGCTGGAGCTGCCAGCTGGTACGACTTTGCTGTGGCCATCGGAGAAGAGGCGGTGGCCTTGGGAATTTTGGCAACAGCAGCAAAGGTGAATCCGATTAGCACAGCTGAATACCCCACCCAGGCTCAAAGACCCAGCTATTCATTAATGGATTGCAGTGCTAGCCGAAAAGCATTGGGATTAGAGCCTCTGCATTGGCGCCAGGGTTTGCGTAAGGTGTTGAAACTCATTGAGCCGGGATCTACATAAGCCATGAACAAATTTATTCAATCAATCCTTGGCTCAAGGCTGAAAAAGCCTGTTGAAGAATATGACCCAACTTTATTTCGTATGGCGAAGACCTGGGCAAGTGAACTACAACCCGGTTTGGTTTCACCGCAGGCTTTGTTTGGCTCAAGCCTTTGCCGCATGGAAGATTTAATACACCCAAGATATCAACAGCTGTGTAGAGAAGCCCTACGCGTGGAGCCATTGCTGCACCGTAAGCAATGGGAATTTATTTATATTCTTGAAAAATTACGTTTGAATGGCTGTTTAGAAGCAGGTAAAAAAGGTTTGGGTTTTGGGGTTGGAACTGAGCCATTATCATCTTATTTTGTTTCTCAGGGATGTGTTATATTAGCAACTGATGCACCGGGGGATATTACCGATGAGGGCTGGAAGCACACGGCTCAGCATGCTACTAATAGAGAAAATCTCTGGTATTCACAAATTGTAGAAGAGCAGTTATTTAAAGAAAATTGCACTTTTAAGCCCCTTGATATGAACGATTATGGCAGTATTCCAGAAGGTTATGATTTTCATTGGAGTTCCTGTGTGATAGAACATCTTGGTGGTATACGCAAGGCGCTTGATTTTGTCCTTGAGAGTGTTGAGCGTTTAGCGCCTGGTGGAGTGGCAGTGCATACTACAGAATTTAATCTTTCTTCAGATGTGGAAACAATTGATCAAGCTGGCACTTGTATCTTGAGGGGATCTGATATGAAAGAACTAGTTGCTGTTTTGATCGAGCGCGGCTATGAGGTAACTCCCCTAATTCTCGATCCGGGTATGCATCCTTACAACTACCATGTTGATGCACCTCCGTATCACGGGGCTGTTCACCTAAGGCTTTTATTAGAGAGATTTGCGGCCACTAGTTTAGGGCTAGTGGTGCGTAAACCATCAATTATCTCTTTTTAAGAGAAGTTTTGCTTTATCTAGCAACTTTCTTATTGGTGAAGAAACTTTCCAAAAAAATGAATTTGTTATGGTTTGTAGATTAACTTCAAGTTGCATGTTGTGTGAACTTAGAGCTGCTAGCTGACTTTCTAGATCACTTGCACGTGATTCTTCCAGAAGATTTTTATTTAGTTGATCTATTAAAGGTAGCCTTTGATTCAGTTGATGAAAAGATTCTATTAAATTTGAATATGTTGAAATAATATTTTCATCAATTTCCTTTGATCCAGTTCTACACTCAGAAGAAATACCACAATCAAAGCCTTTGATGCTTCTTATTTCGTGATTCCTTATATATTCTAATGAGGGTTCACCTTCAGCTAGTATATAATCGTAGCTATCTATTATAAAGCTTGGAATTTCAGCGAATAGGGCTTTATATAAACTGATATCAAATCTATTCATGCATAACTGATTGTATAGATTTAAGCAATATTCATTAATTGGCGAATTAGTTTGAATGGCGGAATGATTTTGCGGCAGATTTGCCTTATTCCGCCGTAAAGCGAGAGTAGTTGCCTTTTTATGGCAGGTTAATATGTATTCAGTGAGATCGTAATTTAAGAATTTTGAAGGCCACACGGAGCTGCATAGATTTGCAAGGTTATTTAATTGATATTCATTTCTTTCTACTAGATCTTCATAGGAAAAAATATAGTCAATTGCTGGGTTCAAAGCTTGAGAGCAGTGGCGATTATATAAAAACCAGATTAGAAGGCCTTTGTTAAAAGAAAAACCATCTCTATAATATAAAGATAGAGCTACTTCATGGGGGCTGCGAAGCGAAACTGCGTAGGGTACTCTTTTTAATAGTAGATGCTGAAATAAAGGCGCAGTTAAAGATAGGCGAGGATCTTTGTCAATCCAGTTGTTTGTAAGAGCGTATTCATTAAATTGTTCGCGATAGTTGCTTGCTAAACTTAAATATTTTCCTTGATTCCAGTTGATTGTTGCAAGCGGTGGCTCATCCCATGACGCTTTCGCTAACGATAGGAGATTGTCATTAAATGGAACAATGAGAGTTGATTCAAAATAACCTCGAGGATTATCAACAGTTTTATTGATGTCGGCAGAACGTTCAGCCATTATAATTTCAGATAGTAACCCTGAAAGATATGAAGTACCCGAGCGATGGCAACCGGTTACAAACATTTGCCAAGTGTGAGAATATAACGATTTTACCACATGAGTTAGTAAATGTATGTTTTGATCAATTGGCTGGAAGCGTAAGGCCAGCGTGGGAGCTTGGCGTGCAGAGGGGATCTGTATCGACCTCCCTAAAACAAAACATAGCCTTTAGTAATATTGAGAGAGGTAAGATAGCTATTCATTGCCATGTTTATTATCCAGAATTGCTATATGAATTAGCAATCTCATGGCGAGTTGTAAAAAATCGTTTTATATTCATAACAACAAATACTCAATTAAAGGCAGATATCATAAAAAATCTTTTAGCTAGATGTGGAGAAGAATCCTATTTAATCAAAATTGTACCCAATCGCGGACGTGATATTGCTCCATTGCTAAGCCTGCTAAAACATGAATTGAGCGGCTATAAAATTGTTATTCATTGCCACACAAAGAAAACATCGCAAGAAAAAGTCATTTTCGGTTCATCTTGGAGGAATTCGCTGCTTAAGGCAACTTTTCCAGAGTATTCTATAGCCGAGCAGTTTGAGGGATTGCTTTCAGAGCAAAATGCCGGTTTGATTATGCCGTGGCCCCATTATGCCATTGCGCACAATGTTAATTGGGGAGCAAATTTCAAACGAATTCATTGCATTTTAAATCTACTTGGCTATGATATTTATCGTTACACATTTTTGTATTTTCCTGCGGGGTCTTTTTTCTGGGCAAGGGTTGATTCATTAGTTGAACTGCTTAGATTAAATCTTCGAGCAGAGGATTTTTGCAATGAGCCAACGCCTGGAGATGGTTCCGTGGCCCACGCAATAGAGCGCTGTTTTGGCTTGATACCCATGCTTCAAAATCGAAACTGTTATGCCTATTGGACTGGTGCTTGTGCTGATGGCTTTTTAGAAGCTCCCAAGCAGCAACAATTGGTTGAGCTGCCTCCACTGTTGGAAGTTAATAAACACTCAAAAACATGGTTTGAATATGGCATGCAAAAAGCAGTGGAACTTTCTTTGCCGAGGCAGAGATCTGTCATTATCAGACGCTTTGCCTGTAAGAATGGAGAATAGGTTGATTATTGCCATGACACCTTATTTCGATCAGGCTGTTCGCCGTGTGCTTGTAACAGGGGGAGCAGGCTTCATCGGCGGGGCTGTGGTGAGGCGTTTATTGCACCAGGAAAATCTACATATTTTTAATCTCGACAAGTTAGGTTATGCAAGCGACTTATTTAGTGTAAATGAAACTCTGAAAGGTTTCCCCCAAGATAAGCGAGCTAGCTATCAATTCTTGAATGTGGATCTTGTTAATGCTGAGCAAACCTTTGAGGCTGTGCAGCATGTTAAGCCCCATCTCGTTATGCACTTAGCTGCAGAGAGCCATGTTGATAGATCAATCGATGCCCCTAATGCATTTATTGAAAGCAATATTATTGGAACATATAACCTATTGCAAGCTGTCCGTAGTTATTACGGAGCGCTTTCCACAGCAGATGCCTCAATTTTTAGATTTCAGCATATAAGTACCGATGAGGTTTTTGGTTCCTTAGGAGGAGATGGCTATTTTTCTGAAAGCACAGCCTATGATCCCCGTAGTCCCTACTCGGCAAGTAAGGCTGCAAGTGACCATTTGGTGATGGCATGGCACCACACATATGGGCTACCAGTTATACTAACTAATTGCAGTAATAATTATGGACCCTGGCAATTTCCGGAAAAATTGATGCCAGTTGTAATTCAAAGAGCTCTTGCACAGATTGAGATACCGCTATATGGTGATGGAGAAAATATCAGAGATTGGTTATTTGTTGAAGATCACGTGGATGCACTTTTACTAGCTGCAGCAACGGGCGAAATTGGCAGTAGTTATTGTGTAGGCGGCAATTCAGAACGAACTAATAAACAAGTAGCTTATAATATTTGTGAGATTTTAGATGAATTAAATCCAAGTGGCGCCCCCCATAACAGATTAATCACCCCGGTTTCTGATAGACCTGGCCATGATCGTAGATATGCAATTGATGCAACAAAAATCAGGGAGCAACTTGGCTGGAAACCAGCTTACAGTTTTGAAAATGGCTTAAGAGCAACTGTTAAGTGGTATATGAATAATCAAAAATGGTGTGAAGAAATCAGCAAAAAATCAAATTATAGTGGGGAACGGATAGGAGTTATTGCAAGCAATAAGCTTTAATTGATTAACCCTTTCTGCTTAAGAATTTTATCAAATTGGCTGGTGCGGTTTGGATTTGCTAGGCCAAGGCGCTTCTTTTGGTTAATCATAAATGCCCTTGCTTCGTTAACAGATATTATTTTCTTTTGGATTAATGGCACTAGTTCTTTATCTCTCAACTCGCTAAGTTCTTTGCCATTTTTGGGTGTATATGAAAGCTTAACTCCCTCCTTGATAACCAGTGGCGTTGGGGTGGGGATGTTTTCAACTTTTGTGCAGGCGCCAATTGGAAGCAGCAACGCCAGCGTTAATGCAGCTGCGTATGAAGGGATTTGTTTTTGCATAGCAGAACAATCGATACCAAGCTACTCTAATACGGTCTTTAGTGTATTACACATGCTAACAAGGGCTACTCTGTTAAATTTCATGAACAGTTAGCTGATTTATGGCTCTTGCGGTGCTCTCTGTTTTTCGGGATGAATCTGCAAATTTGCCTAGATTTTTAGCTGAACTAGAGAAATTAGAGCGGAGCAGGGTTGTTGGCAAAATATTTTACTCTTTTTACGAGAATGATTCTTGTGACGATTCAGTATTTATTGTTGATCAATGGTTGGCCAGCCATCCAGGATCATTAATTTCTCAACAGCGTGGAACTACACGGATTAGAGGCAGAGTACGGGAGCGCACCCAGCTTTTAGCTGAGGCTAGAAATATTGCCCTTGAGCCTTTGCTCACTAGGTCGGAATCGTTTCTGTGGCTTCTTACGGTTGATATTGACCTTTACTTTAGTGCAGGCCATATTATTCGCCTAATTTCAATTTTAATGGCCTCAAGGGAGATATCTATGGTTACTGCTTCAAGCATGCAAAATGTGCCAGATGTATTTGGTGAGTATGCAAGCAGTTATTATGATTCATGGGCGTTACTTGATTCCATGGGCAGGGGCGGAATAAGCTTTGCTGCAAATCCCATGCGCACTAGCCGGGATCGATATAGATGGATGAGCGGCTTGCCTATCGCAGTTAGGGCCTCATTTGGCGGGATGGCTTTAACTAGGTTTGATAATGTTAAACAATTGGGCCTTAGTTGGAATGGAGATATAGGTTGTGAGCACTGGGCTTTTTGTGAAGGAGCTCGCCGGGGTGGTGCTGTATTGGCTTGCCCCACAATAATGCCTAGAGTTATACATTCTTCACCAATACCATGCTGGAATCAAGCCTATGCTGCGCGGGTAAGTAGTTTTTTAGTTGATTAACCTATAAATGTATTATTATATTGATCACACTTCAAGATTTCACCATAACACTGGAATTCAGCGTTGTGTTCGCGCCATTGCCAAGGCGCTTATTGAAATTGGAATACCATTGCGACCCCTCGTTTGGGATAGGTTAAATAATACTTTTGCATCCGCCTCTAGCTCTGCTTTACAACACCTAGAGAACTGGAACGGGCCGTTGGCATCTGAATGGCAAACTGCAGCCCCCAGTGCCCATTGGAGTGATAAATGGCTATTAATCGTTGAACTAATTAGTGGCCCCTACTGCCCTTTGCCCCAGCAATTGCTTTTAGCTACAGAGAAGGCGCAATTAAAGGTTGCCTGGATATTTCACGACGCGATCCCATGGCGATTATCAACCTTATATGGGGATCGTGCTGCATCTGTTTCTAAAAACCATTCAGTGTATATGAACGGTTTATTTTTATTTGAGCGGGTGTTTGCTAATTCCTATACTACGGCACAACATCTATATGAATTTTTAGCTGGTTCTGGCCATAACACTGCGAGAATAAGTGAATTGGTTAAACCGCTCCCTTTAGCAACTGAATTTCCAGGTGTGTTGAGGCAGGATGCTTTATCTAATGCGCAGATAAGTGAGTATATAACAAATATGATCAAAAGGCCATTTCGGTTTTTGTGTGTGGGGTCTTTAGAACCACGCAAGAATCATAAGAGTTTAATGAAAGCAATTATGTATCTAAACTCAACTGGTAATTTTTATTGTGAGCTTAAACTTGTTGGCTGGGCAAATAATAAAACTATTGTTGATTTGGTTTGCAGGGCAATCGATATTAGCAATTATGTTCAATGGGAAGTGGAAGCTAGTGATCAGAGATTAGCTGAGTTATATAATTGGTGTGATGCTACTGTGTACCCATCCATTGAAGAGGGATTTGGTTTGCCTGTTGCCGAGAGTATGTGGTATCGCAAACCATGCATTTGTAGTGGTGATGGAGCGCTTGGAGAATTGGCTAGTTCAGGTGGATGCCTAACTACTAAAACTAGTGATTGGCAGCAATTTGCCCGCACTATTGATAAATTAGTTCAAGACCCTACCCTTTATCATAGTTTGATCTCTGGCTTAAATAAGCGATTAATGCGTACTTGGAATACCTATGCACATGAGCTTGTAAGAAATTTACGCGAGATTGTTTAACAACTATGCAACCTGTAAATTTTAGAGATCTTTTTAACTCTTTAATAGGCTCTCCGCGAGATGTCCAGTATTTATTTGATATAGCTTCTGGCTTTAGGGAACTTGGTGAATTTGGAAAGGCTAATCGTGCCTTGAAATTGCTGCTTGAGTTTGAGCCTGGCAATGCAGAATCTCTCTATTGGCTTAGTTTGCAAAATAAATCCATTATTGGAACAGATACAGCTTCTCAAATTGAGGCATCTCTAAATAAAAATTCCTATGACGCCAATGAATCATCATATATTTGCTTTGCAGCTGCACGCTTACGTGAGCAACAGCACTGTTGGGATGATGCATTTTCCCTTTATGAGAGGGCTAATTCGTTCCATAAGCAGGCGCTTTGCCTATTGAACACCGACGCTGTTCATTATCTTGATCAATGTGAATTTGCTGAACGCATGGATCGTGAATGGCGGATATTTATTGAAAATTCTAGTTATGAAGAAAAGTTTTCTAATTTTGTAGATCAGGGTGAGGATTTAGTTTTTATTGTTGGTTTACCTAGATGTGGTTCTACACTGGTTGAAACGATATTGGCAATGGCTGCTGATTCAGTTCCGTTGGGGGAAGTTGGTTTTCTAACCACAGCAATTCGTGAATCTAGTTTTTTATCTGTTTTACAAGCTGATCAAAAAGACTTAGCTGCTTATTCGGGCTGCATAGCACAATTATCAACTAGTTATAGAAAGGCAGTAATGAAGTACTCCTCAGCGTTGGTTGCAAACCGTAAGATCTTTCTGGATAAAACTTTAATTAATTTTTTGTACCTAGGGCATGCCGCACGGGTTTGGCCAAAAGCTAAGTTTATTCATGTGAAGCGGCATCCGCTTGATCAAATAATCTCCGCCTGGCGAGCAAGATTTAAGGAGGGTCATTATTTTTGTTTGGAGCTTATTGCTCTCACTAAGGTGTATATCGCCTATTCCAAACTAATGGAATATTGGCATTCGGTTTTGGGAGAGAGGATTTATAAATGCATTTATGATGATCTTGTTTCTTGCCCAGATGCTGTTACTAAGGAATTGGCTAGTTTTTGTGATTTAGATTGGTCTGTTGACCTAATGGAGCCACATTCATCAAAGCGGCCAATTAAAACTGGTAGTTTTCAGCAGGTGAGGCAACCAATTCATGCTTCATCAATTGGAGCATGGCGTAATTATGAGAATCAGCTCCAAGATTATATTTTATTGTTAAATAATGCAGGAATTAGTATTTAAGTTGCTCCGTCTAGCAAGCTTTGCCAGAGCATGAGTGTTTTCTGCCATGGGTTGTGTATGCTAGCTAATTCTTTCACTTTGTTTGCTTCTATTTGTCTTATTTTTATATCCATCAAACTTTTTACGTTTTCTATCCAATCGCAAGATGTATTGCATAATCGACCTTGCCAATTCCACTGCCCACATAGGTTTTGGTAGGGTTCAATGTTTGAGGCTATCCAATTAATGCCAAAATAGCTGTATTCAAGTAGTTTGAGTTCACTTTTAAAGAAATTGAATGTATTCCCTGATATGGGCGCTAGTCCAATGTGGCCATCTAATTCATTTAAGTACTCCTTATAGCCACGCAAGGTAATTTTCTCTACACTTGATTCTGGTATACCCAATGCTTGGGCAAGGCTAAGTTTGCCATTTGCATGGCCTAAATGCTTCCACTTAAATTTACCAGTGTTAGCTTTTCGATTGCACCATTGCGCCAATGGTTGAATAATCTTTAAGTCATTTGGCCTTGTCCATGGTGCGCCCGTCCAGATTAATGTTAACTTATCATTCGTTGCAGTTGTTAATTTTTTAGAATCTACGTTTAGCACAGATCGATTTGGTACACTGTTTGGCACATGCACTATTTGTTGCTGTGGAAACATAATTTTTAGTATCTCTTTCAATGCTTGTGTGCTGCAGGTAATGTAATTACAGAGCCTTAGATTGCGGTTGAATAATTTCAATTGTTGTTTAGTCCATGAGGGGATAGCCCATAGGTAATCATCTATATCTGCAATAATTACTGTATTCAGCTTCTTTGCTTCTTTTATCATATTTTCAAGATCATTATTGCCTGGGCAGTATCTATACAGGAATAGTATATCTGCGGCTAAGGCGTTTGGTTGTGTGGTTGGATCGATTAACCTTCCAGCTTGACAGGTAATGCTTTCAGCTATATGAATATTTCCACTGAGTTTTGGGATGTATTGGCCAAATCTAATCCAGAAACTATGCCACGGATTAGTGGAATCAGATAGCACCAGAATATTGCGTTTTAACATCTTGCATTTTTCCAGGCCGCAAGGGAATTGCAGATTTCATCTACTACAGCTTGCCATGCGCCAGCACTAGGTTGCCTGAATAGGCGTACAGTTTCATACCATTGCGAACTATTTCCATTTAATAGCCAGCGCCACTCTGGTATCCAGCGTAGGGCCAGCCATGTTGGTTTACCCATGGCTGCGGCGAGATGAACAACACCACTATCGGCACTTATAACTAGATCACATTGAGCTATTACGGCTGCTGTGTCAAGAAAATCCATGGATTTATCAAATAGGTCTTGGCCATCAATATATTTTAATTTTGACTGTTTAATCCGATCCTTCATTGCTGAACCTTTCTGCAATGAAATGAATTCAATATTATCTAGACTAGCTAATTTTTCCCAGTGTTGGTATGGAATAGATCGATTTCTTGAGTATAGAGTATTTTCATGATTGTAATTCCCCTGCCAATGCAGCCCAATTAAAAGATGGCGATCACGTTTTTTTAATTTCATTTGCCAATATCTAATTCTATCGCTTGGAGCTTTTAGATATCCAGCTGCAAATGGAATATTACTTGAATTTATTTTTAGGCGATGCACTAGGCTCATTAAGGGACACCACTTTGCCCCGGGTGTGAAATCATGCTCATCTATTTGGCTTGAAATGTATTTAAGTGTTGAGCAATTTTTTAGCATTTCTATTAATGCTGGCTGGCAAAATAGCTTCACATCCCAGCCTTTATTCTCAAGCAACAGGGCGAATCTTATGAATTGTATTGTGTCGCCAAAACCCTGTTCTGCAACAAGAATTAGGCTTGCAGGTTTTCCATCAATATATTCTCCAGCCCAAGGCTTACCGCCGAGTTTATGGAAATAATCATTTTGACCTGGTTTGAAGCGGTTTTCATAATGCGCCCAACCTTCCTCAAAATTACCACTCAGAAGAAGATCTTGGCTTAAATTTTGACGGATTTGTGCTTGGGGTGGATTATCTAGCGAGAGTGCGTATTTGTAGCTACGCACTGCAGCATTAATTTTTTTTTGCTCGTGCAAT
>Ga0214923_10008679_pt1 | contig 10755 bp, 5 predicted proteins | sample LL1510_MetaG_FD_177993 | JGI IMG/M metagenome (GOLD analysis project Ga0214923, IMG submission 177993) | Freshwater microbial communities from Lake Lanier, Atlanta, Georgia, United States - LL-1510 | ecosystem: Environmental > Aquatic > Freshwater > Lake | place: USA: Georgia | collected 2015-10-15
AGTAGTCGTGGGATATCCGAGCGAAATTGAGCCCCTCGGGTCGTAAAGAGTTCATAGACATCGGCCGCAGCACCCGCCGTGGGCACGGCCGAGTCACGGCGGTGGCGGGCAATGGTGAGCAAGGTCCAAAAGTCCTCACGGTCAGCAAAGGTGATCGGCGTGGCACCCGATGGGGTCGACGAACCCCTTCGAGACTCGTCGCTGGCGACCTTCGGGGTAAGTCGCGCCCAAGTCACTTCTCCGGCGAGGCAGAGTTCATCGAGCCACGCCGGCTCGTAGTCACTGATGCGCTTGGCGAAGATCTGCGACTCCCATTCACCGGCCGCAATTTCGACACCTTGGAGTTGGTGAATGACTTCCAACAGTCCAGATCGACCTGAGAGCTGACTGCCTGGGGCGAGGTGCTGGTAGTGCAACAGGAACGTCAAGAACTGTTCGAGCGAGACCGTCGGTTGACGGCGACGTTCGCGAGCGCGGGCCCGTCGCTGGAGTCGCTGGAACATGTCCCGGGTGCACCACATCTGGTCGGGCAGCGCAATGGCAAAGCCGAGAGACTCCAGACGAGCGAGAGCGGTGGCGGCACGCATCGGCGTGAGGGGCGCTCCACGCAACGGGCCCACGCCGAGTACTCCCTCTCCCGTCAAAACGTCCACCGTGACGGGGCCGGCAGCTTCGAGGTGCGCAGTGACCAAAATGGCCGCCGCTTCGTCGTCCAGTACGAGTTCTTCCATCACGTGCGGACGAGTGGCGCTGACCCACACGCCATCGACATCAAAAGCTCGTCCTTCGCTCACTAACTCATCGAACATCGACTGCCACTCCGGCACCGGCCGAATCGCAAAGTACGAGTGCAAGAAGTCGGCAAGTTCGTGGCGGTCACGAATTCGCGGCGCCACCGAAGCCACGGCGTCGGCGATCAGATCGGGGTCGAGAGCGTGACGCTCTGACGCAGTCGGCAATCCATCGGGCCCAAGGGCACCGAGGTGCCGGTCCAGACTCACCGCGCGACTGCGACGCTCTTCGAGCGGTGCGTCGTCGAGGAAGGTGTAGGGGCGACCCGTCAAAATGCCTTGGGCCAAGGCCGACGGTGTCGGTGTATCGACCGTATGGACAGCGATGGCCCCCGAGTCAACTCCCTGCAGCACGCGTTCGAGCGAGTCCACGTCGAGGGGTTCAAAGAACACGTCTCGCAACGTCTGACGAACCAAGACGTGGTCGGGGATAGGAATGGGACCAGCGGGGGCATTTTCTTGACAGGCCGCCAAGCTGGGCCACACCGCCGCCATGAGGTCGTCGGCGTCCATACGAATCCACTGGATGGGCCGGCGAGCACCGCTCGAGGTGCGGTTGATCACCAACGAGCGCACACCGTTCCAACGCCAACGGGTCTTGAGCATCGGTAGCGGCAGCACCGCTTGCTCGAGAACGTTGCGAAATGTGCCGGGACGAACCATGGGCATGATGGTGGACAACTCCATCGAGTGGTGCGGCCCGAGCGCAATGGTGATGGCATCATCATCGGCCGCGGCTTGGAGTTCAAAATCAAAGGTCACGCAGAACCGCTTACGTAACGCCAATCCGAGGGCGCGGTTGACCCGGGCGCCAAATGGCGTATGCAGCACTAGCTGAGTCGATCCCGTTTCATCAAAGAAGCGTTCAATGACGATGCACCGTTGTGACGGCAACACTCCTAACGAGTCCAGCGATGCCGATAGAAATGTCACCGTTTGCTCCGCGGCTTCGGCCGAGACCCCTGGAATGGCCGTCAGCATGGACTTTGCCGTAGCGGCGTCGCGAAGGGTGAGGGGGTCGCCCAGTTGTTCGTAGAGGCGACTCACCGCTTGCGAAAGTTCCCACGTGCGAGCGGGTGATTCGCCGAACCAGAACGGCACCGACGGCTCCGCACCTTCGGCGTCAACGACACGAACTGACGACTGCTCGACTCGCACGACGCGCCAGGCGTGGGTACCCAGCAAAAACACATCTCCCACGGCCGACTCAATTGCAAAGTCTTCGGAGAGCTGCCCAATGACTTGGTTATCGGGGTCGACGATGACGTTGTAGTCACCAAGGTCGGGGATGGTTCCCCCGTTCATGATGGCGGCGTGCTTGGCGCTGCGCCGCGGTCGAATCATGCCATTAATGGGATCAAGGGAAAGCTGTTGCCCACGTTGACCACGACCGGTAAAGACTCCTCGACTCACAAAGTCGAGGGCTTCGTCGAATGTGGCGCGAGCCAGGTTGCGATACGGGTACGCGTGGCGCACTAGTTCAAACAGCGCGTCTGGCGTGTCATCGGCTCGCGTCGAAACCTCCGCTACGAGTTGTTGCATCAGCACGTCAATGGGCTCGTCGGGAATCTGCAACACATCCAGTTCACCGCGATTGACGGAATCCAAGAGCGCAATCGCTTCGATGAGTTCGTGGCGGTTAAAAGGAATCAGGCGAGCCGTCGGCACGCCGCCCACACGGTGATTCGCACGGCCGGCACGTTGCAAGAAAGTAGAGATGGAACGGGGCGAGCCCACCTGAACGACGAGGTCCACCGGGCCGATGTCAATTCCAAGTTCCAACGACGCGGTGGCAACCAGCGCACGGAGTTGACCCGTACGTAGTTTCGTCTCAATCAAGTGGCGACGTTCGTGGCTCATTGAACCGTGATGCGCAGCCACTGACTGCTCGGCGTCGCCCACGAGGGAGTTCTCCAACAACACGTCAGTGAGTTCGTGGGCTAAGCGCTCCGCGAGACGTCGACTCTGTACGAAGATCAACGTCGTGGTGTGTTGCGCCACCATGTCCGCTAATTGACCGAGCACCTCGTGAAACTGCTCGGTCGGCATTACGGCCTCGAGCTCCGTGGTGGGCAGCGAGATAGCGAAGTCGACGTTTCGTGCCGCGACACAATCGACGATGCGCGTCGGCCGCGCACGATCGACTCCACTGAGAAATGACGCCACTAACTCGAGAGGACGCTGCGTGGCCGATAGTCCAATTCGTTGCGCACGGCGTCCGCTCGTCTCTTGCGTCAAACGATCAAGACGCTCGAGGGATAGTGACAAGTGTGTCCCTCGCTTGTCGGGTGCCATGTAGTGAATCTCGTCAATGATCACCGTGGTGACGTGGCGCAAGATGTTGCGCCCATTGGGCGAGGTCAAGAGGAGGTAGAACGACTCCGGCGTCGTGACGTAGATGTGCGGTGGTTTGCGCACGTGCTGCTGGCGTTCATTTTGAGACGTATCGCCCGTACGAACCTCAACGCGAATGGGAGGTGCTTCGTATCCCATCTTCACCGCCAGCGAGGCCAACTCTTCGAGTGGTTGCTGGAGATTGTGACGGATATCGGTCGCGAGAGCTTTTAGTGGTGAGAGGTAGACGATGCTCGGACCCAGCGGTTGAGCATCAGGGGGATTGAGAAAGAACTCGTTGATCCCGACCATGAAGGCCGTCAACGTTTTGCCCGATCCCGTCGGGGCAGCTACGAGGACATCGTCGCCCGTTGTAATTTCGGGCCACGCCTGACGCTGGGGATCAGTTGGTCCAGCCGGAAACCTCTGCCGAAACCACTCCGCAATAACGGGGTGGAACGTTGCTGGCGAACCGTCGGTCATCCCTTCAGTGAATCACCGGCCTGTGACCTGCGTTCCCTGTCCTGGCGAACGGCCCAACGAACGGTCTTTACAGCCCAGGCCCCCAGGGCTGCCACGAAGAGACCAAAGACGATCCAGAACGCCACCATGGCTCCAGATTACGGCGTGTCACAGCCCCGAGCCACAGTGTCCATGTGGCAACGATAGACATCACGATGGCTGAAATTCTCCGAGATGGGCGTCGATTCGCCGACGCACCTCGCCCGGCCGTCGATGGTCTGCGAACCCAAATCGGGGACGGACTCTTCTCGATTTTCGGTGCAACTGCGGCGCACGAACCCGTGGTGGTGCGCGCTAGCTCTTTTCGCACTAATGACCTCGTTGCCTACACCCCGTATGGACGCATGAGGGGTGCGTTGCTCACGCAAACCCTGCGACTACACATGGTCAACTACAGCTCGCACGACCCCTTCGGCGACGCCGTCGCCGCGTGGCGAGCCAGTGAAGGTGCGAGCGAACTCGTTGACTACTTCGACGCCATTGACGATGACGAACGGGCGCGTCTGGCAACGGACGTCGCCGCACACTCCGTCGTTCTGCAACAGCGCATCGGTGACATTCCGCCACAGTGGCGACCCCGCACCGCAGTTCGGGCTCGCGTGCGTCTCGCCAACGGCCAGGTGGAGCTACGTGACCACGTCGACCTCGCTATTGGATCGATCAGCGCCGGCACCGGAAATGCACTCGTCGACATCACTTCGTCGGTTCTTGATGACAACGTCGAGCGAGCACTGCGTTTTCACGCACTCGTCGAATCACTGCGAGCGGGCGTGGCGCCACGCTTCATCGCTGCCCTCTCGACCGCGACGGCAGATGTGTGGCGCGTCGTAGTTGATGATGAACTCCTCCAGCGGGCCGTGAACGACCTACTCGGCGTCATTACTCAACTCAAGGCAGCAGCATGAACTTCACCCAACGCGGAATCGCACCTCACGACCTCAACGAGTTGCTGGGTGTGGAAACAACGCCGTTTTGTGTCTCGGACGAGCACCGCGCCACGTTGGCCCAACGCTTTCGCACACTGTCATCGGCGCAGCGGCTCCGCGTTGACGCGTGGATGGTCGAACGTAGGGGCGAAAGTGGTCGCAGCTTTGCGTGGAGCCCGCTCACGGCTCGTCGCTCTATCGGGAACGCGGCACTACGTCGCTCGGTCTTTAGCGGTGATCTCACGGCGAGCGTGAACGAAATTATCGATGAGCACCTTCACCGTGTCGCGCGAGGTTACGCACGACCGGGTTCCCTCGGCCACTGGCTCGCCAACGTTCCACAGGCCGTGCGCGCCCTCGTGGCCTCTGACGCACTTACGTGGGCCACGGTTTCATTGGAAACCCTGGACTCCTTTGGTGCACCCTTTGTTGTGGCCTCCGCCGACGCCTACTACGACGTTGCGGGAGCACGAGTATCGCTACGTGGTCGGCGCGACGCCACTTTTGCGACCGACAGTGGCCGCATCGTGGTGCGACTGCGCACCGGACTGCCCGCCTCAACCGCCATTGCCGGCCTGCGCGCCGACCTGGCCGTCGATGCCTTTTCGCACAACCACGGCATTGCAGCCCAACGCGTCATCGGCGTCTGGCCGGAAGCCGGCATCTCACTCAGCGTTGACGGCACAGAAGAAGCAGTGCGAGCCGGTGCTCGTGATTTAATGCGAGCCGCACTCACCCAACATCGTGCTGCGTTGACGAACGCTGCATAGCCCGAAGGAGTATCGCCGACCAACTAGCGTGGTGTGGTTATGGAACGCCAAAATAATCTGCGCAATATTGCGATCATCGCCCACGTCGACCACGGAAAGACCACGCTGGTTGACGCCATGTTGCGTCAGACCGGTGCCTTTGGAGACCACCAAGAAGTGACCGACCGCGTCATGGACTCGGGTGACCTCGAACGCGAAAAGGGCATCACAATCCTCGCTAAGAACACCGCCGTCCGGTACCAGGGCACAACGATCAACATCATCGACACCCCCGGCCACGCCGACTTTGGTGGCGAGGTGGAGCGCGGTCTCGCCATGGTCGATGGCGTGGTTCTGCTCGTTGACGCCGCCGAAGGGCCGCTCCCCCAAACACGCTTCGTGCTCCGCAAGACCCTCGAGAAGCGCCTGCCCGTCATCTTGTGTATCAACAAGGTCGACCGACCCGACGCGCGTATCTCCGAAGTCGTCCATGAAGTTGAAGAGCTCTTTTTGGACCTCGACGCCGACGAAGAGCAGATCATGTTCCCCGTCTTGTTCGCTTCGGCCAAGCAGGGTTGGGCTGCGACGACCGCAGATGCGACCGGAACCGACCTCACGCCATTGTTCGAGACGATTTTGAGCCACATGCCCGCGCCGGAGTTCGACCCGGCCGCCGGTCTTCAGGCCCTCGTCTGCAACCTCGACGCCTCCCCCTACCTCGGTCGCTTGGCCCTGTGTCGCGTGGTGAATGGAACTCTCGAGCGCGGTAGTCGCGTGGCCTGGTGCCGTATCGACGGCACCATTGAGCACGCTCGTGTCACGGAGCTCTTCATCACCGAAGCGCTCGAGCGGACCCCGGCGGCTTCGGCCGGTCCGGGCAACATCGTGGCCGTGGCCGGTTTCGAAGAGATCACTATTGGCGAGACCTTGGCCGATCCCGAAAACCCGGTTGCTCTGACGCCGCTGACCGTTGACGAGCCAAGCCTCTCGATGACCATCGGTATCAACACGTCGCCACTGGCCGGCACGGAAGGCAAGCTGCTGACTGCTCGCATGGTCAAGGACCGCCTCGACAAGGAGCTCATCGGCAACGTGTCCATTCGCGTTCTGCCCACGGAGCGCCCAGACGCCTGGGAAGTTCAGGGTCGCGGTGAACTCCAACTCGCTGTACTGATCGAGACGATGCGTCGTGAGGGCTTCGAGCTCACCGTCGGTAAGCCCCAGGTCGTCACCCGCATGGTGGACGGCAAACTCCACGAGCCGATGGAACACGTCACCATCGACACCCCCGACGAGTTCGTTGGCAACATCACGTCTCTTCTCAGTCAGCGCAAAGGTTCCATGCTCGACATGGTGAATCACGGAACTGGGTGGGTTCGCTTGGAGTGGCGTATCCCGGCCCGCGGCCTCGTGGGTATGCGCACCGACTTTTTGACCGAGACCCGTGGTGCGGGAATGATGCACCACATCTTTGACGGCTACGCCCCCTGGTTCGGCGAGATTCGCCACCGCCAAAATGGCGTCTTGGTAGCCGACCGTCGTGGCGTGACGACCACCCACGCTCTGATTGACCTCGAAGCCCGAGGCACCCTCTTTGTGGACGCGGCCGTTGACGTCTATGAGGGCATGATTATCGGCGAGAACGCACGTGCCGATGAAATGAACGTCAACCCCACCAAAGAAAAGAAGTTGACCAATATGCGAGCCTCGGGTTCGGACAATACCGAGCGCATGACCCCACCCACCGTGCTGAGCTTGGAGCAGGCCTTAGAGTTCATCTCCGACGACGAGGCTGTGGAAGTCACGCCGAAGTCCGTCCGCCTCCGCAAGGTTCACCTGGATCAGGCGACACGTCACCGCAACATCAAAAACGCCAAGAAATAGCCATACGGTGCCATAACTGGCACCGTCGAACCCGCTGCGAAGCAAGTCGGTTCAAGGCCCCTTTGGGGTAGGCTTTCTGACCATATGTCACTCTTGACTGTTAATAACCTCACCACGTCGTTTGCTATCCGAAATGCCTCTCTGGAGGCCGTTAGCGATGTCTCCTTTTCCTTGGAAGAGGGAGACTGCCTCGGCATCGTAGGTGAATCGGGATGTGGCAAGTCCACGACTGGCTTTAGCCTCATGCGCTTGTTGCCCAACAATGGCCGTATTGAGTCTGGATCGGTCGAATTCGAGGGCCGCGACCTCACCAAAATCTCCGAAAAGGAGATGCGGGCTATTCGAGGAAACCGCATCGCCCTGATTCCTCAGGACCCAATGACGTCGCTCAACCCAGTCGTTCGAATTGGTAACCAAATTGGTGAAGCTCTCCGCATCCACAATGGAGCATCGAAAGCCGAGGCCCGCGCTCGCGCCCTTGAAGTGCTCAAGATGGTGGAAATGCCCAACCCCGAAGAGCGTCTGAATCAGTACCCCCACGAACTCTCCGGTGGTCTGCGCCAGCGCGCCATCATCGCCATGGCGTTGACCTGTAACCCCAAGATCCTTATCGCCGACGAGCCGACGACGGCTCTCGATGTGACGATTCAGGCCCAAATTCTGGACATTCTGGACTCTATCCGCGAGCGCTACGGCATGGCCATGATCTTGATTACCCACGACATGGGTGTCATCGCCAGCCGCACCAACCGCGTGGCCGTGATGTACGCCGGAAAGAAGATCGAAGAGGCGGCCACCGCCCAGCTCTTCGATGGCATGCGCCACCCCTACACCCAGTCACTTTTGGCCGCCGTACCCAAGATGAGCACTCAACGTGAGCGCGTGCGTCTCGCCGCCATTCCCGGCAATCCGCCCAACTTGGCCAACCTCGATGGTGGCTGCCGCTTCGCGCCTCGGTGCGAATACGTCCAGGACGACTGCCGTCTCAGCGAGCCGGACCTCAAGCTTGAAAACAACCACGCCTTCGCCTGTTTCCACCCGGTACAGGGACCGCGTCCCGTTGAAGCCCTGAAGGCCCTTGATAACCAGGCCCAGGTCGACACCTCGCGCACCATCGTCGAGATTCGTGGTCTTCACAAGGACTTCCCCGTTCGCAAGAAGTCGCTGTTCTCTCGTGAACGCCTCCACATCAGCGCAGTCAACGACGTCACGCTCGACGTGCACGTTGGCGAGACCCTTGGAATCGTTGGTGAGTCGGGCTGTGGCAAAACGACGGTCGGACGTTTGATTGTCGGTCTTGAGGCTCCTACTGGCGGCACCATCGAGTTCCCTCAGCTGAATGAGAAGCCGAAGAACAAGAAAGAAGAGCGCCTGCGTCTAGCCCGCGAACGTCAAATGATGTTCCAGGACCCCTACGCCTCACTCGATCCCCGTAAGCGTGTCTTGGACATTGTGGCCGAGCCACTCGACATTCAGGGTATTGACGCCGCTGGTCGTTTCGACAAGGTCAACAGCCTCCTTCAGGAGGTCGGGCTGCCTGAGGACGCCTGGTCTCGCTTCCCCCACGAATTCTCAGGTGGACAGCGCCAGCGAATCGGCCTGGCCCGCGCGTTGGCCCTAGAGCCGCGTCTCATCATCGCCGACGAGCCCGTCTCGGCACTCGACGTGTCAATTCAGGCTCAGATTCTCAACACTCTCGAGGAACTCAAAACCAAGCACCAGTTGTCGCTGATCTTGATTTCCCATGACCTCGCAGTTGTGAAGCACGTCTCAGACCGCATCGGGGTGATGTACCTAGGGAAGCTGGTCGAACTCGGCGACGCCTACGACGTCTTTACCAACCCGGCCCACCACTACACCCGAGGACTGTTGGCTGCCGTGCCGTCGGCCGACGTGCACGCACCGAAGAGTGAAGCACAGATGCGCGGAGAACTCCCGAGCGCAACCAACCCGCCGAGTGGATGTCGCTTCCGCACTCGCTGCGCAGCGGCCACCGACCTATGTGCCAGCGAAGTTCCGGCAGCCCGCGAGATTGCTCCGGGTCACATGGTGGCTTGCCACTTCCCATTGGCTCAGTAGAACAAGTAAGAAAAAATCCCCGCCGGATATCCGGCGGGGATTTTTTTGAGCTCTCTATCTCTCGCGGAGACGAACTTCCAAGGCGTCGCGAACCGCGTCACCGAGGTAGTTGAATGAAATCACCACGGAGAGGAACAGAACGACCACCGGCCAGATCTGCCACCAGTAGTTCAACAAAATGGCGGTGAACGAAGTGTTCAACATCGTTCCCCAGTCGGTCTGAGGGATAACGAGTCCTAGACCTAAGTATCCAAGACCGGCGAGAGCCAAAATTCCGTCACCGATGGCGAACGTCGCCAAGGTGGTCATCGTGCTCACCGAGTTCGGGAGGATGTGTTTCAGCATGATGCGCCGGGTGTTGCCGCCCATCACGCGAACGGCCTGAACGTATTCACGTTCGCGCAGTGAAAGAGATTCGCTGCGGATAAGTCGAGCGACTCCATACCAACCGGTCAGACCGATAATGAGAATCATGATGGCACGATTACGACCAAAGAGAGCAACCGCGTCAAGAACTAGGTAGAGGCCAGGAATCGACAGCAACACATCCAGCACTCGCATCATGACCGAGTCAACACGGCCACCGCGATATCCCGAGGTTACGCCGTAGAGACTTCCAAAGGTCACAGCAATTGAGGCAGCCAAGATGCCCACGATAAACGAGTTCTGACCACCCACCATGAGGCGACCCAGCATGTCGAAGCACGTCTTGTCAGTTCCTAGAGGGTGCTTGGAGCTCGGCGGTTGACTGCACATCTCACCCATTAAGGCGCCGACATTGTCCTGATTGGTGTGGTACACGTAGGGACCCACGAAACAGAACAGGGCCACAAAAACAAGTATCCCGAGGCAGACAACTGCCATTCGGTTACGGCGGAAGACACGCCATCCTTGGCGAAAGGAGAGAAGAAACTGGCTCAGCTTGGAATCGTGGCGAATCGTTGCAGTCTGACTCATCGTGACTTACCTCCCAGACGGACACGCGGGTCAATGGCGGCAAGCGCCAGGTCGGCGATGATGTTGCCTAAGACCGTCAAAGTCGAGAACATTAATGTTGCACCCATCACCAATGAAATGTCGTTCATTCGCGTGGCGTTCACGGTAAGAATTCCCATGCCGTCAAAGTTAAAAATGGTTTCGGTGATCAACGCTCCACCAAAGAGACCTGGCAATGAGAGGCCGAGGATGGTCACAATTGGAATCACGGCGTTGCGGAAAGCGTGACGAAAAAGAATGCGCACATTACCAGCACCCTTGGCTTTAGCGGTTCGGATGTAGTCCTGGACCAACGTGTCAAGGAACGAGCCTCGCATGAATCGCGTAATCCCACCAAGGCTTAAGAGGGTCAGCACCATCACTGGCAAGGCGTAGCCCCGAGGGTCGGAGAGCATCGACCAGAGCGCACCAAAGAAACTTTGATTATCTCCGTTGGCTAAGGGAACTGACTCGGGGAATATATGCCAATGGAAC
>Ga0214923_10008680_pt1 | contig 10754 bp, 10 predicted proteins | sample LL1510_MetaG_FD_177993 | JGI IMG/M metagenome (GOLD analysis project Ga0214923, IMG submission 177993) | Freshwater microbial communities from Lake Lanier, Atlanta, Georgia, United States - LL-1510 | ecosystem: Environmental > Aquatic > Freshwater > Lake | place: USA: Georgia | collected...
GGAGGGGTGCGTGACGGGGATGCTGACGGCGGGGGGTACGGAGGAGTTTCCCGAGGTCGCAAAAGTGGCGGCGGAGGCGATCGGCAGGGGGCGTCTGCAGGGGGCGGTGTTGGTGGGCCGATCGGGGATGGGGCTGTGCATGGGGGCGAACCGGTTTTCGCGCGTGCGTGCGGTGGTGGCGGATGCCCCCGAGACGGCGCGGTTGGCGCGGGAAAGGTATGACGCGAATGTGCTTTGCCTGGGAGCGGATGATCTGGGGGCCTCGGATGCAAGAGCCTGTGTGCAGGCATGGATCTCCGCTTCGTTCCGCGGGGCCCGGTATGAGCAGCCGGTCAGCCGGCTGGAGGATCTGGGCGCGGGAGGGGCAGGAGATCCGGTGGGGCCGGATTTGGCACGAACCGATCCGAGGGTGGCGGAGGCGATCCGGCTCGAGCATCGTCGCCAGTCGGAAAACATCGAATTGATTGCCTCGGAAAATTTCACCAGCCCTGCGGTGATGCAGGCCCAGGGATCCTGCCTGACGAACAAGTATGCGGAGGGTTATCCCGGTCGCCGCTGGTATGGCGGGTGTGAGTTTGTGGATGACGTGGAGCAGGCGGCGATCGATCGGGCCAAGGAGTTGTTTGGTGCGGAGCACGCCAACGTCCAACCGCACTCCGGGGCGCAGGCGAACACGGCGGTGTATTTCGCCTTTCTGAAGCACGGGGACAAGATTTTGACGATGGATCTGGCCCACGGGGGGCATCTGACCCATGGGCATCCGAAAAACTTTTCCGGGATGTTTTACACGGTCAGGCACTATGGCGTGGATCCGAAGACGGAGCGTGTGGACTACGATTTGCTCGAGAAGGCCGCGATCGAATTTCAACCCAAGATGATCACGGTGGGTGCCTCGGCTTATTCCCGTTTGCTGGATTATGCCCGGATGCGGGAGATTGCGGACAAGGTGGGGGCCTTGCTCTTCGCGGATATGGCGCACGTTTCAGGATTGGTGGCGGGAGGGGTGCATCCGAATCCCGTGCCGCACGCGGATTTCGTCACGACCACGACCCACAAGGGGCTGCGCGGGCCGAGAGGCGGAATTATTTTGTGCAAAGCAAAGTATGCGAAAGAGATCGATTCGATGGTGTTTCCGGGGGTCCAGGGCGGGCCGTTGATGCATGTGATTGCGGGGAAGGCGATCTGCTTTCTGGAAGCGTTGAAGCCGGAGTTCAAAGAGTACCAAGCCCAGGTGGTGCGCAACGCCAGGGCCTTGGCGGAGGGATTGAAAAAACACGGATATCGGATTGTTTCCGGGGGGACGGACAATCATCTGATGCTGGTGGATTTGAGGCCCGCCGGGCTGGATGGAAAAGTGGCGCAGGAGGCGCTGGATGCGGCGGGCATCACCGTGAACAAAAATTCGATTCCCTTCGACACCGCCTCCCCGATGAAACCCTCGGGCATCCGGTTGGGAACACCCGCGATGACGACGAGGGGAATGAAGGAGTCGGAGATGTTCGATATTGCGAATCTGATCCATCAGGCCCTGCAGAAGCGGAACGATCCCGCGGGCTTGGAGGCGGTGCGGGGCGAGGTGCGACGCATGACCGCCCTCTTTCCCCTGGCCAGTTAGGTCGGTTTGCAGGCGCCCGCAGATTTGCAGGTCATCGGTGCCGAGCTGGCCATCCGATGGGGGGATGGGACGGAGCATTATTTTTCTTTGGAAAAATTTCGCAGACATTGTCCCTGTGCGGCCTGTTGTGGGGAGCCGGGGTTGACTCGCCCCATCCCGGGAGTGGAAACCAGGTGGACGGCGGACAGTTTCCGGTTGCGGGGGATGCAGACGGTGGGGGGGTATGCGGTGCAACCCACGTGGGAGGATGGGCACGGGACGGGAATCTACTCCTGGGATTATTTGAGGAAGATTGCCGAAGCTTTGCCGTGAGGTGGGCGGCTGCGAGCTGGCGATTTGGACAATGATGAAAAAGGAAAAGAGGCGGCCTCAGCCAGCGGGTCGGTGGGAAATTTTTTCCTGGTGCTGGTATGATTTTGCCAACAGCGCCTTTGTCACGGTTGTGGTGACCGTGGTGGGCGGGGTTTTCTTCACAAAAACGGTCTGCGGAGGGGCGAGTTGGGCGGAGTTTGCCTGGGGGACAGCGCTGTCCGTTTCCGCGGCTTTGGCGATGGGGGTGGGACCGTTTCTTGGCAGGTGGGCGGACCGTAAGGCATCCAAAAAAATGGCGCTTCTTGTGGCGACGATGGCCTGTGTTATTGGAACGGCCCTGTTGGCGTTGCCGGGGACGAGCGTGTTGGGAGTCATGGTAATTTTGGTGGTGGCGAACGCGGCTTTTTTATTGGGGGAGAATCTGGTCGCCTCATTCCTTCCCGAGTTGGCGGAGCCAGGGAGACGGGGTCGGGTCAGCGCCTATGGTTGGGCCTTTGGGTATCTGGGGGGATTATGTTCGTTGGCGATGGCACTTTTCCTTTTGCGGAGCGGGGGGGAGGCGGCGGCAAGGAGGGTTTTTTGGGCGACGGGACTTTTTATTTTTTTGGCGGCCCTGCCGACGATGTTGTTTCTGCGCGAGCGTGCGGTGCCCGGGGAGTGCGGATCGGAGGAGCCTGAGTGGAAAATGATTTGGAAAACCCTTCATGGGCATCCGGAGCTGGTGGGGTTGCTCTCGGGTCTGACGGTGGCCTTGACGGGATTGAGTGCGGTGGTGGGATTTGCCTCGATTTATGCAACGACAGAGATCGGCTTCACCCTGGAGGGCACGGTGAAGCTGTTCGTGTGCTTGCAGGTGGCGGCAGCGGTGGGGGCTTTGGTGACGGGAGGGTGGCAGGACCGGGCCGGCTCAAGGATCGTCCTGCTCAGCTCTTTGGCATTGTGGGTGGGGGTGAGTTTGGCGGCGTATCTGAGCCGGTCGGTCGAATCTTTTTACGGGGTGGCCGCCGGGGCGGGAGTGGGGATGGGGTGGTTGCAATCGGCGGGGCGGGCTGCGGTGGCGGAGGTGACCCCGACGGGGCAGGAGGGGGAGTTGTTTGGATTGTGGGGATTCGCGGGCAAGCTGGCCGGGATTGTGGGGCCTCTCGTGTTTGGGGGTGCAGTTGCGTTATTCGGAATGCGCGGGGCGATTTTGATCAATGGGGCCTGGTTTTTACTGGGGGCAATCCTTTTGACGCGGGTAACGTTGGGGAATGGGAAATCTGTCGTGGAGCCAAGGGGATAGCCAGACCAAGAAAAAGGAGTTGGGGGCGTATCGGATGTTGGGGTTGGGTCGGGAGATGAAGTCGATCCGTCGGAGGTCGGCATCCGACCAGGCCGGGCTGTACCGCTACATCGGGGAGGGAACGGTGGAAAGGCCGTGGTTAAAAGTGACCCGGGCGGAGTATTTGGAGACGCGACGCGGTGTGGAGGCGGCGGTTTTGGGCCGGAGAAAGGCGACCGATGCGGACCTGTTGCGAATCGAGCGAAAAACGTACGATCTGTTGGGGGCGAGGGAGGCGGCGGCGGCGGGGTTGCGGGAGGCATTCCGTCAGGCGCACGGGCGGGGGATGACGCCGCGGGAGCAGGAAATGTACAGCAAGGCGGCGGGGGAGGCGGGGATGAATTTCAAACCCGATCCGAGGGCGAGGGCGGCCGGCATCCGGCGGCGTTTGTTGGCGGAGGTGGTGGAAAAGGTGGAAAACCGGGCGCGGGGAGGGGAGGTGAAATTGCAGGAGTTGTGGGCGGCGGTGGCGGGAGAGGAGACGGCGCAGGAGTCGATGTTGGAGTATGTCGACCGATTCAAAGGGGTGGCTTACATCCGGTGTCTCAGCTCGACCCGGCGGCACGAAATTGGCAGGAGGATGGGTTTGAAGGAAAAGCTTTCGGAAAAAGCGGGCGTCAAGATCCAGAGATTGGCCTTTCGGTAGACGCACCCCGCCGGCCCGGTGGTTTGCGAAATGTTTAGTATTTCACGGAGCAACCGTAGGATTTGGTCTCGGCTGTGGGGACGGGTTTGCCGGCGAGGGCGGCATCGAGGGTTTGACGGACATAGTTCACCGCCTTCGCGCAGTCGGAGGAGTCTGCGGAGCGGATACTGTCGATGGCCCCCAGGTAGATCACTTTCCCTTCCGGGCTGATGATGAACATGTGGGGAGTGGTTTTGGCCCCGTACAGTTGACCCACGTTCCCGGAGGGGTCGAGCAGGACGGCGGTGGGGAAGGCTTTTTGATCTTTTGTGTTCGCCTCGGCCTGGGGGCCCGTGCAGTACCCCTGTTTGCCGGGGGCGGAGGAGATGATGGAGAGCCAGACGACCCCTTTTGCCGTGTACTCTTTTTGCAGGGATTGCATGTTTCCGGTCGAGTAGTGTTTTTTGACGAAGGGGCATTCCGGGTTCAACCACTCCAAAACCACGAACTTTCCGGCGAAGGAGGATAATTTTTGGGTGTTCCCTTTCGAGTCTTTCAGGGTGAAGTCGGGTGCGGATTCGCCGGGTTCGACCGCGGAAAAGGCGGAAAGATTAAGGGCGAGGGTGAGGACGGGAAGCAGGAGGCGCAATGTCATGCCTTCAACATTCCATGGAATGGGGGAGGGTCAAGAGCTGGATTCTTTTCCCCGTGCGGCTTGTGCGGTTTGCCGAATTTGGAGGAGTTGGTTTTTAGGAGGCGGCGAGGGCAGCGTGGATCTTTTTGAAGTCGGGAAGTTCCAGTGGCGTGGGGGTCTGTTCGGAGTATTGGATTACTCCTTTTTTATCGATGACGAAGGCAGCACGGGCGCTGACGGAGCCCAAACCGATCAGATCGGGAAGAAGTGTTCCGTAGGCTTTGCTGACCTCCTTGTTCAGATCGCTGAGAAGGGGGAGAGAGATCTTCTCCTTCTGGGCCCAGGCTTCCTGGGCAAACGGGGAGTCGACGCTGATTCCATAGACGGCGGCATCCAGCTTTTCGTACGCGGAGAGGCCGGCGGAGACATCGCACATTTCCTTGGTGCACACGCCGGTGAAGGCAAGGGGGAAGAACAGGAGGACGGACTTTTTCTTGCCGAAATTCTCGGAAAGTTGGATGTCCTTGAGGTCTTCGCCCCGTTTGGTTTTGAGGGTGAAGTCGGGTGCTTTGGATCCTGAGGATAGGGCCATGGGATTCTCCTGTTTTAGTTTCTGCCGGGTGCGCCGTTTGCACCGGATGCCTCGCGAAGGACCGCTTTCCGGGAGAGTTTCACCCTTCCCTTGTCGTCGACTCCGATGCATTTGACCTCGATCAGGTCGCCCATCTTGACGGCATCGTCAACCCGTTCGACCCGACCCTCGGCGAGTTCGGAGATGTGAACCAGACCATCCCGGCCCGGGAAGATTTCGACAAATGCACCGAAGTCCTTGAGGGAAACAACACGGCCTTTGTAAGTTTTGCCGACCTCGATATCCCCGGTCAGGCCAGAGATAAGCTCCTTTGCGCGGGCCATCGCGGGTCCCGTGTTCGCATAGATCCGGACGGTGCCATCGTCCTCAACGTTGACCTCGGCACCGGTTTCCGCACAGATCCCCTTGATTGTTTTTCCGCCGGGGCCGATCAGCAACCCGATTTTATCCTGGGCGATCTTGAGCATTTCGATTTGCGGCGCGTAGGGGGACAGCTTGGCGCGATGCGCCGGCAAAATGGTGCCCATGAATTTCAGGATGTCGTGACGGGCCTTGGCGGCGCGGTCGACAGCGTCCTTCAGCATGGCCAAGGGGAGGCCGGGAAGCTTCAAGTCCAGCTGAAAACCGGTCACTCCCTTGGCGGTGCCGCACAGTTTGAAGTCCATATCCCCGAAGTGATCCTCGCTTCCGATGATGTCGGTCAGCATCTGGTGGCGGAGCATTTTCGAGCCGGCGGCGTCGAACTCGGTGACGAGTCCCACACTGATCCCAGCCACGGGGGCTTTCAACGGAACACCCGCATCGAGCAGGGCGAGGGTACCTCCGCACACCGAGGCCATGGAGGTGGATCCGTTCGACTCCATGATTTCGGAGGAGACCCGGATGGCGTAGCCAAACTCGGAGGCCGGGGGAATGACCGGTTCGAGGGAGCGCTCCGCAAGGGCGCCGTGGCCGATTTCACGCCGGCTTTGTCCGCCGAAGCGGCCCGTTTCCCCGACTGAAAAGGGAGGAAAGTTGTAGTGAAGGATGAAACGTTTGCTGTCGGATCCGCCGGTGTAGGCATCGATTTGCTGGGCCTCGTCCAAAGGTCCAAGGGTGGCCAGGCAGATGGCCTGCGTTTCGCCCCGGGCAAAGAGGGAGGAGCCGTGGGAGCGGGGAAGGATGCCGACCTCGCCCATGAGATTGCGGATCTGGTCGGCGGGCCGACCGTCGCAACGTTTGTTTTTGTCCAGGATGCTGGTGCGGAACGCTTTTTTCTGGAGGTAGTCGAATGCCTGGGAGATCTCAAAAGGAGTGGCCGTCGGGAATTTTTCCAAAACCTTGGCTTTGACCTCGTCCTTGAGTGCCTCGACGGCTTTGTGGCGGTCCACTTTCGAGGGCTGATAAATCGCGGCCTCAATCCGGGATCCAGCCACGCTGTAGGCAACCTCGAGGAGTTCGTCTTTGACGAGAAGGAGGGGAGCCTGACGTTTCTTTTTTCCGTGCGTCGCCGCCAGCTCTTTTTGGACTTTGATAATGGGTTGGATGGCCTGCTGGGCGAACTCGAGGGCGGCTTTGAACTCCGCCTCCGGAAGTTCCCTGGCACTGCCCTCGATCATGAGGGATTCGTGCTCGGTGCCCACGTAGACGAGGTCGAGGTCGCTCTCGGCGTTCTCGTTGTGGGTCGGATTTGCGATGAACTTTCCAGCGATGCGGCCGACACGCACGGCGGCGATGGGGCCCGCCCAGGGAATATCGGAGACCATGAGAGCGGCGGATGCGCCGTTGAGCGCGAGGATATCCGGATCGTTTTGGCCGTCGGCACTGAGAAGGATGGCGATGACCTGGGTGTCGTAGAAGTAGCCCTTCGGAAAGAGGGGCCGCAGGGGGCGATCGATCATCCGGCAGGTGAGAATCTCTTTTTCGGTGGGGCGGCCTTCCCGGCGGAAGTAGCTTCCGGGGATGCGGCCCACGGCGGCGGCTTTTTCCTTGTACTCGACGGTGAGGGGAAAAAAGTCCTGGCCGTCCTTCACTTTTGTGGCGGAGACGGCGGTGACGATGATGACCGTCTCCCCCATGGTGACGAGGGCGGCGCCGTCGGCGAGTTTGGCGAGTTTGCCGGTTTGGATATGGAGGTCGCGATCGCCCACGCGGGCGGTCAAGGATGAATGGTTGTTGCTCATAGTTGTAGGGGGTTGTGTCACAACGAAGCTTGACCCCAAGAGAGGAAGGTCTTGGGGCAGGGTGGGAACACCGGGAGTCAGCCCAAGTTGGCTTCAGAGGACACAGCGGAGGCCGGGGAGCCTGCGTGGTGTCATCTGCTCAGCTTGGGCGGGTCATGGAGTTCCCGCTCGGAGGGACTGAATCGGTTGGTTTTGGGTTGGGTTTATTTCCTCAGTTTTAGTTTTTCCAGAAGAGATCGGTACCGTTTGGGTTCGGTGCGGTGAAGATAGTCGAGAAGGCGGCGACGGCGACTGACCATGGAAAGGAGGCCGCGGCGGGAAGCAAAGTCTTTGACGGCATTTTCCAGGTGGGTGGAGAGGTGATTGATCCGTTCGGTGAGGAGCGCGATTTGAACATCGGAGGAGCCGGTATCTTTGTCGTGCAGGCGGTTGCCTGTGATAATCTTGCTTTTTGTCTGCGTAGCCATAAGAAGAAAATCTTATGTGGAAACAATTTCGAGTCAATGCCGGATGCTGGGCATCGATTTGTTTGTGGATGGGGGTGGGGGGATTGTGGGCGGTGGAAATTCCCTTACGGACCGGGACGGAGGAGAAAACGGGGGCACCCGAGGTAAAAGCCGGGGGTTGGAAAGAGGATCTTGGCAGGATGGGCTTCGAGGTTCCCATCGAGGATATCGAGAAGGGTCAGATTGTGGGGCAGAAGTGGTTGATTTCGGGAGGGAGGCCGGGCTTTTTGGGCGCAAAGGTATTTTTTCTGGCATCCGGGGAACCGCAAAAGGTTGCGAGATCGATTTTGCTTTACGATCCGACCGGCGGAAAGACGCTTCCGTGGGAGGGGTCGGGAGCGGTGAAGATTTTCCAGAAAATATCCCGGCCCCCTGCCGAGGGGGATTGGACCCGATTTCGCGAGGCTTTGGGGGGGCTGCCGTTTGACACGATGCTTCAGGTCCAAGATCAACGGGAGGGGAAACTTCATTTGCATCCGGAGGAAGTCGGGCAGATCACGCAGGACAAGGTGTCGGGTTGGGTTTCGGTTTTGATGAAGCTTGTTCAGACCTACCACCGCGGAGGCTGGAAAGAGACGATTGGAGTGCCCTCGGGTCCGGGGGCGGAGGTGGATTTCGATGCGGAGTTGCGGGAAGTCTTAAAGGAAAACGGACCTGTTCGGGATGAGTTTCGCCGTTTGTTGACCGCTTTGGCCTACGGGGGGAGGGACGAGAAGGAAAAAATCGAGGTCAATGACTACTGGCAACTGATGGAGGTGGATAAAACACCGACGGTGGCGTTGGGATGCGGGGTGGCGCGGGCCGGTGTGGCAGGAAGGTGGGAGGTGGCGGACATGAACTACTATGTTTCCAGCGGCTACTTTGGTTCGATCAGTTTTTACGGCATTTGGCCCTATTCGGACGGGCGGTCGCTCGTTTGTCGAATGGATGTGGTGGAAACGAATCCTGGGCAGTTGGCGCAGGCAACCGCACGAATGGTGGCGGAGGGGATGTTCATGGGGGAAGTTCGGAGAGCCTGCGAAGAGATCAAAAAACAGAGCAATCTTTAGCTCATTTTCCATTTTAATTTTCTCTTGGATTTTACGATTAAATCTATATTAAGTCCATTATCTTGAATTCAAAAAATTATCTTAAAGTTATGTATATCATAACTTTATGCCTGTTTAATACCGCCATATCTATGGCTCAAGAGCCTGGACCTGGTCCGATCACGCCAGAGGGGGAGGTGGAGGATCCTTTGGCCCCCGTGCGGTTGGTGCCTGGGAGGCAAGCTTTTGGCCCGGCGAAAAGCCAGGCGACGGATGAGTGGTCCTTTGAGTTGGGCACAGATTACGGTTACGTGGCCTCGGCCAGTTTGAAGCAGGGGTTGGGAACGGTAACCGAGCAGTCAGCCGAGGTGGGAATTTTGGCGAGTCACAGGATCGTGGATGGACTGGTGGGGATTGTGGGTGGGGATTGGCAGACTTTTTCCTTTGGTTACAACGGGTCGAATATTCCCCTGCCGCAAAATTTGCAGGGACTGAACATGATCTTTGGTGTGGATGTGCAGTTGGACGATGCGAGCGAATGGCTGATGCGGATTCAGCTGGAGCCGGGAGTTTACGGGACGTTGCAAAGCATCGGTTGGCATCAGGTGAACATGCCGGGGGTGGCGGCGTTCACGAACATTGTGAACGAGGATTTCCAGTGGTTTATCGCCCTTCGTGTGGATGCCTTTAATTTTTTTCCGGTACTGCCGGTTCCCGGATTCCGCTGGAGATTTGCGAAAGATTGGTTGCTGAACGGAAGCGCACCCAAGCCCACGATCGACTGGAGTCCCACCGAGGACATCCGACTTTTTGCCGGCGGGGATATTCTCAATTTGAATGCCCGGTTGCCGGATAGCGATCCGGAAGTCCTTGGGAATCGGAGTTTGGCGGGAGCGTTGGTGAACTATTTTGAGGCTCGGTTGGGAGGTGGCATCTCGTACGAGGTTTCCCCCGGCCTCTCTATCCAGGCGGAGGGTGGGGCGATGGTTTGGCGGACGTTCGATTTTCCCAGGCTCAACAACAACGTGAACAGCACGATGGCACCCTATTTTCAGATCGCTTTGCGGGGCCAATTTTAAGACGTGGGGGTGGGCGGGAGCAGTTGGCAGAGAGTGAGGGTGGTGGGTAGATTGGATTCATGAGATTTTTGCCAGCTTGGGCGTGGCTCATATGGGTTGGGTTCGTAGGCTTGGTTGCGGCTGAGGAGGAGGTGACCAAGGATGAGGCGGCCAAGGAAGAGGTGGTAAATGAGGCGGCAAATCTTCAGGCGGAAACGGGAGCGAGAAAAAATATTACGTTAGGGGCGATGTTCCGGGAGGAGTTTCAGCAGCAGGAGGGTGTCCAGGAGCTGAAGTGCGGGATTTTGTACAAAGTGGAGGCGGAGGGAAAGGGAAAGACTCCGAAGACGAGCGATTGGATTCGGGTCAACTACGCGGGAAAGCATGTGGACGGGAGGGTTTTTGATAAATCGAAAGAGGGGGAGCCCGCGCGGTTGCGGGTGGATCGCACGGTTCCGGGATGGCAGGAGGTTTTGCCCCGGATGCGGGAGGGAGACAAGTGGGAGGTGGTGATTCCCTCCCACCTCGGGTACGGCGCGAAAGGGACTGGGGCGGGGAATATCGGGGCGAATGAGACGCTGGTTTTCACGATTGAGCTGGTGGAGGTGGAGGATCCGGCAAAAAAAGCGGAGGCCAAACAGCCCTAGAGGATCAGCATGGCATCGCCGAAGCTGAAGAAGCGGTACTTTTTTTCCAGAGCATGGCGGTAGGCACGGAGGGTGAGCTCGGGGCCAGCGAACGCCGCGACGAGAAGAAGAAGGGTTGAGTGCGCGAGATGGAAATTGGTGAGGAGACCGCCCACCCGTTGAAATTCGTAGGGGGGGTGGATAAATGCCGAAGTGGTGCCATGGTGGGGCTCGAGGGAGGGGGCGGATTCGAGGACGCGGGCGGAGGTGGTCCC
>Ga0214923_10008683_pt1 | contig 10753 bp, 11 predicted proteins | sample LL1510_MetaG_FD_177993 | JGI IMG/M metagenome (GOLD analysis project Ga0214923, IMG submission 177993) | Freshwater microbial communities from Lake Lanier, Atlanta, Georgia, United States - LL-1510 | ecosystem: Environmental > Aquatic > Freshwater > Lake | place: USA: Georgia | collected...
TAGCAGTTTCGGAAAAACAGGTTTTTGTCCTTGATGTGATAAATCGTGTAATTCATACACATGATATGGGTAAATACCAATCGCTCATATACCAGCGGATCCATGACATCTCCACATTTGGTTTGGATATCAGGGAATTTCTTCTGGGAATACTCGACCATGTCCTTTGAAATATCCAGTCCATGAGCTTGATACCCCAAACGTGTGAGATCATTTACTAAATGCCCTGTACCGGAACCAACATCTAAAAATACACTGTTCTTTGTAGATGGTCGCGTCAGCTCGATGATTTTATTACATTCGTATTCGGTTCTCTCCTTAGTCTTGTTTAGATCATCGTAGACAACTGCATAAAACGAGTCGTATATGTCGTTCCCATTCTTTAATACAAACGGTGCTTTCTGCTCGAATCCTTCGTTCATACCGGAACGTCGCCCCATTTGTATTATAAAAACAGTTATCAATAATACGACCAGTGTTATAAAATACACATTTTGTAGTATATCAATCATATACACCCTTGAGAATTTAAAATGGGACTAAACGGCTACGCCGTTTTCAATGGATGCATAGCATCCAAGATTTATCGCCAACAAAATAAAAAATCAAGAGTGTAAATCAATAAGTTGTGCTTTCCACCTATGTGGTATTAACAACGATTGTCTTACCTTTTCCTGTTTTCTCTACAACAGGTGAAAGACATTGCGGTTGATTGCGAGAAAACTCACTTGGTCTTGTTTGAGTTTCCATCCAACACCTCGTTAGTTTTCTCATATTCACGGCAGAATTAGCATCTCGTGTTCTAAATACGGTTTCTTTGTTTTTACAACTCACGCAACAGAACAGACGATATACATCCGTGTTTTTCTTATCTTTATAATGTTTTAGTTCCTGGGAACAATCGCAACATAGTTTGCTGGTATTGAACTCATTGATTGTTATAGTATCAAATCGTTTATGAATTTGCTTCCTTAATCCTTGGTTCATCGTTGGCATAAAATTTTTCATTTGTGTATCCCTGCTCCAATTACCATAACCAATCAGGATATTAGAACCGAATGTTTCTTGGATTTTGTTTAGGAATGTATCAATACTTTTCTTACCATAACTGTATTGACGGAATTTCATTTTCCTCCATACGTCTCGTTCGTAAAACTCGCCAACTTCTTTGTTTAGTTTGGTCTTTTCCACCAAGTATCGTTTGAACTTTGCTACATCAACCGTTTTGCTATTTTCCAACGATAAATGAGTTTCCTTTTCGGTTATTTTATATTTTTTCTTCATTTGTAATAGAATGCGTTGGTTTCGTTTACCATAACTTTCTATTTTTCGTTGTTGTGCTGTGTATTGTAATTTCTTACCATTCTCATCCATCATATACACTAACGATTTTTTACCTGGATCGCATCCAACTACATTTCGGTCTTTTAACCCATCCAGTTGCTCTTTGGATAAATCCTCAATATTATAGAAATTTTGCTCCGCAATCGCAGGAACGCGAGTTCCCCATTTCTTATCTTTCAAATCTTTTCTAATAAACAACAAACTACATGAAACTCCATCAGTTTGTATTTGGTGATGAAATTGGTAATGTGTGTTTTTGAATATTTTGTGATTGAGATTAATAAAGTTGTTCCAAATATTACTTTGGTTTGCTGTTATGTTTTTCAATAGTTCTCCTTTCTTGGAATTTTCAGGACAGAACAAACTAACCAAACAAGCAGTATCCAAAATAATATGCTTTGGAACGATGTTATTGCGGAGTGGTAGCGGTTGGAACAGTTTATGTTCGCCAGTTTGCAACACTTCGTTCATATACAACATTCCTTTCAAATAGTTCATAGGATTGACTTTCACATCATAATGAACTGATTTGGAAATTTTTGATGGTAAGATGTTATGTAAATGAGTGGTTTTCCAGACATTGAATAATACATCCGTTTCATCATTCAATGAAAGAACCTGATGTTTGAATTTGAAAAGACTTGGTTTATCGTCAGTTGGAGCAGTCTTATTTATGAAACGCAAAAAATGTTGAATGAACCGTTCTCGTGCGTTGTTTGATAATGATGTATTAATTTGCGTTGCTAAATACGGTAGTAAATGAGGTTTGTTTTTCAAATTGGTTTTCTCGTGGTTTAACAATGGTTGATATTCGGTATTGTAAAATGTTTCTAAACTTTCCAATAATCCAACATTCGCCATATGTCGTCCTCTCACATCACGAGTTCCTAAAACTTTCAAACAATACAAAATGAAAGTATCATCAATGACAGGCAAATCCGTTTTTTTGGAATAGCAAGTAATTACATACAACCGAATAAACTGATAAGCATGAATAACTAAATCATTCATTTCAAAAACCAAGTTGTTAACTGGTTGAACTAAATTGCGGTTTTGTAAAATGGATTTGAGTGGTATTTTGAAAGTTTTGTAAGCGGACTTGTCAATACTCCTAAACTCTTTGAATTCGTCTTTCAACTTCTTCTTTTTCCCCATTCTATATACTTACTAAACATTTTATTTTACAATATTTAACGCATAATATTGTAAAACTCCTAAATACTTTCATCCAATTTATTCGCATTCTTTTCCTTTCTTTTCAAATACGCTTTTCTATTAATTTCTTTAAGTTTTTCTGGCGGTGGTATATATTTTTTCATCTTTTCTAATAATTCTTCTTTGTGATTTTCATAGTAAGTTTTGCTTCGTTTAGGTGCGGTATATTTTTTTAGATGTTCCTTCGTTTCGTTTAACTCATCTTGTAATTTTTTATATTCCTCCTTTGTTTTGTTTAGTTCTGCTTCAATAACCTTAATTTTATCATTGACTTCGTCATCCATTGGTATTACTGTTATGTGAATATATTTATGTTTGTTTTCAACAAAAATATATTTTATCACTCAAAAATCGTCCCGTTTTAAATCTTCAAGGGTGTAATATAGTATATTATATGAAATTTTATGTCTAGTTCGAACCACGTAATTGTGTTCTCGTATGGTTATAAAACACGCGTCCGCCGATTTGCGAGGAAGTCAGGTTTGGATGCACGGATGCCTCGAACGTGGGCCTGGCAAATAAGAGTGCGCGTTCTTCGGGAGGCTGGTCTGTCGGTTTCCCTACGACGACCTTATACATATCACTTTCTAAAGTCGGTCTAAATTTAGACCCCGAATCATAGACTCCGGTTCTCTCGTTCCGTCCGTGTAAGTCAGTTTCCGTTTCAATATCCTCGCCGACTGTAACTCTATCGTCTAAATATATCTTTGGACGACGATCCAGAATCGGAAATAACGAATATTTCGTAGAGACTGCACGTGGGTTGAATACCGGCTTTACCGGTTTGTTGTCGAACGCTCTGTCTAAAATGCGATCATTTAATTCGTCGACACGGTCGTGCTGACCGCTCGAGAAAAATCCAAATATAGGTTTTGATTCCATTCTAATATATATTGTATGTGTATATATGAATCCAGCGAAGAAACCCATATCGGAGCTTATCCAACAAATTTTTTTAGCACCGTTCCAAGTTTTCAATACGCCCCCTCCGGCTCATTCACAGATAACCTCTTCTGACCCGGGTGTAATGAGTCCGCCAACACAGAGCAATTCATTTGAGGATACACTCAAGTGTACTGCAAATTATGCAGACTTTGTTAAGTTTAGGAGTGGAACTATGACATTTTGTACTGTATATGGTCGTCCGCATTTTTTTATTCTTGTTGAGGATCAATACAATACAATCGCGTTTAGTTACGTGCCGCAATCCACTCAAGACTTTATTGCGAAGACATACACAGATGCAGATGACAGTATCCGGAAATACAAACCTACAGTGGATTCGGATACATTATCCGGATACAGTCCGATAGCATTTACATCGTCACATGTAGTAGATACGTGGAAATTGACCGATAAATTCGTGCGTTTATTCAAAAAGGATTTTATAAAATGGAGGTATAGACCATATGATGATCTAAATATGTATAATGTTTTTTCATTTATTCCGTATTTTGGGATAACCGATTGTATCGGATACTCTCTGTGCCATTTTATTGATTGTAAATCGACATAAAGCTAACTCGACGAATCTAATAGACCACTACATGAATTATGACGAGCATTTCGACCTATTTCCCTATACCCTCTCGGATTTCCAAAAACAATCCATTCAGGCAATTGTCGACGGCAATCACTCTTTAGTAACCGCTCACACTGGTTCTGGTAAGAGCCTTCCCGCAGAGTTCGCGATCCAGTTTTTCACCAAGCAGGGCAAAAAGGTTATTTATACATCGCCGATCAAGGCGCTCAGCAACCAGAAATATTATGATTTCGTACAGAAGTACCCGCACATCTCGTTTGGTATCATGACCGGTGATATTAAAATAAATCCGGAAGCACAAGTCGTGATTATGACTACCGAGATTCTCATGAATTCGCTGTTTGTTGGACCCATTCCCGATCTGGCGTGCGTGGTATTTGACGAGATCCACTACATCAATGATGCGGAACGTGGTAAGGTATGGGAACAATCTATTTTGATGTTGCCGAAGGACGTCCAAATGGTTATGTTATCGGGTACTATTGATTCGCCGGAGAAGTTTGCAGCGTGGTGCGAGCGCGGCGACAGCACCCGTAAAGTCGTACTGTCATCTACGCATTCGCGCATTGTGCCGCTCGTCCATTACGGGTATCTGTGTACTACCGAGAGTTCCATCAAGCGCATCAAAGACAAAGCCATTCAGAAAAAGCTACAGGATTCCACAGGAAAACTCATCCAGCTGAAAACGGAAAACGGCGGATTTAATGAAGCGGGATACAAGGAAATCAAGGCGACCCGAGAACTGATGGCTGACGACCACCAGAAACGCCAGCATGTTATGAATAGTTTGTTGCTCCAATTGCGAGATAAGGAAATGCTGCCGGCGATCGCATTTGTCTTCTCGCGGAAACAGGCGGAGATCATGGCGGGAGAAATCACAGTACCATTGTTGGAATTTGACAGCAAGGTCGCGTACACTGTCCGCAAGGAGTGCGAGCAGATTGTGCGGAAATTGCCGAACCACGCCGAATATCTCGCGCTGCCCGAATACAATCGCCTGGTGTCGCTGTTGGAGAAGGGTATCGGGGTCCATCATTCGGGGATGATTCCGGTGTTGCGCGAGATTGTGGAGTTCATGATACTAAAAAAGTATATCAAATTGCTGTTTGCGACAGAGTCGTTCGCCATCGGACTCAACTGCCCCATTCGGACGGCGATCTTTACGAGTCTTACCAAATTTGATGGTTTGCGAATGCGGTATTTGCTGCCACATGAATACAATCAGGCGGCGTCGCGATGCGGAAGGCGCGGGCTGGATACAATCGGTCATGTGATTCATTGCAATAATTTGTTTGATATGCCGACGTCCAATGAATACAAGGAGATCCTGTGTGGAAAGCCACAGACACTCGTTTCCAAGTTTAGGATTTCGTTTCCGGTCGTCTTGAATTTGATGCGTAACAACCGGTGCACCATGGCGGACTTTGTGGATTTTGTAGACAAGAGTATGTGTAAGGGCGAAATTCAGAAAACGCTCCTCAGTGAACGTGAATATCTGGATAAACTCGCAGCGGAAATAGAAGTCGCCGATCGTGCGCTCAGTGGAATTCAAACGCCGATTGAAACATGCAATCGGTACCTATATTTGAAGAATTATGCGCCGACGGTGGCAAATAAGAAACGTAAAGAGGCAGAGCGCGAGATATCACAGATCTTATCGGAAAATAGGAACTGCATGCTGGAGGCCGAGCAAGTGAAGAAGCGGAATGCGCTTCTGTGTGAACTGGAGAGCGGCGAATCATATGTGGCGCACTTAGAAACATATATACCGCGAAATGTGAAGACCATTTGTGATATTTTAGTGGAACGAAAACTTGTTGATGCGGGGGCTGCCGCCCTCACCGGCTTCGCCGACCACACGCCCCCCTGCGAGGACTATGTCCCCCGCACGCCGCCTGTTTTTTGTGATAGTTCTACGTTAGCGGGGGGCTTACGGGGGGCGGCAGTCCCCGTAGGGGGGTCTCAGGGGGGCTGCCGCCCCCTGACCCTGAGTTTTACTACTAAAGGACAAATCGCCGCTGGTATTGCGGAGATGCATCCATTGGTCGCCGCGGATTGTTTTCAATCGTGGTCCGAGTTGACTCCCAAACAACTGGTCGGATTGCTGTCCTGTTTTACGGATGTCAAGATAGACCAAGACCAAAAGGCATCCGTACCAATCACTGCGGATGCCGTGTTAAAAGGTCGAATCAATGAAGTGGTTGACGCGTTTCGCATGTATGAGGATTTAGAGAATGCGCGTAAAACGGATCCAGCATACGATTACACGAATCCTGTTATTTTTGACATGACGGACCTTATGATGGAATGGTGCGATTTTACCAACGACGTCCAGTGTAAGGTGTTTATTCAGGACAAACTCTTATGTTCGGTTGGTGATTTCACAAAGGCGATCTTGAAAATCAGCGCTATGGCAAAGGAATTCATCGCGGTTTGCGAGCAAATGGGTATGGTTGATTTCCAATATAAGTTGAGTCAGATTGATGGTATGATATTGAAATACGTGGCGACGTCGCAGAGTCTCTATTTATAATACGCGTTATAATCGGATAAAGATTATGTATATGTTATATATACATAATGACATTTTATGAAATAGTAAGCGATTTCATCTTATCACTTACAATGCCAGGTGCGAAAGAAGGAGAAGAACAATAATAACAATATCATTTTTACTCACATAACGAATATGACGCAATCGCATACGTACTCCATAGTATATATTTATTCACGTTATATATCCTGACGCAAAATACGATTCCCATGTACACAAAGAACATAGGTCCTTTCGTTTGCCACATAATATTATAACTCAATAGTAGTGCAAACGAATACCAAAACATGTGTGATTTCCAACGAATAATCGATTTACGTTTCAGTGTCATTAAAAATGTAGAACTTTGAATTGCGATCAATGCGTTGAATCCCAGATCACATAAGTTTTTATCTACAAGTATATAACTTCCCATCGCACAAATCTGATAATAGGAATAGAACATGCGAATATACTTGTATTCACCATCATTATTATTACGTACTGCAGTAACGCCTTTCGTTCCATATAAACTTGTTGTTAAATCTACCAATAGGTGGATACTCATTAATAATCCACCCAGCAGCCATTTGTTATGAAAATCTAACATACCATATAGTGAAACCATAATTGCACGCGTTGTGAATAAAATTGCATGTAGACGATACTCTTCATAAATAATTAGCGGGCGTTCGATAATTCGCTTATCCAATACGTGAAAAATTAACGATGACGATGAAAGAAACCAATGTGCGGCCAATGTGAAGTAGTCGAAGTGTGTCCCGGTGAAACCAAGTGTACCTGTTGTCGGATATACGTATCCATACCGATAAACAAAACTACACAACGAGAATAGTCCAAAAATCTTATGAAAATAGAATGGATCCTCCTTTGTAATGAGTTTTGTCCATATAGTTACAACTGGGGGTGCAACGGCGGGTGCCGGAATATCTTCAGTAGTTGTTATATCACTACTTATTTTATATTTATTGAGAATCTTAACAGCCGATTTGGAGTGTCCGATATCATTAAATACTTCAGTAATATCCTTGTCCTTGTACGGATGAATAAGATCCGCACCGGCTGGATGCGAATCTAAAAAGTTTGCCACATCAAACTGTGATCCTGTATATCGAACAATAAATGACATTTATATAATCGATGTTTATTTTTTATATTCTTTTCTAAAATCAATGTGAATCTTTTTCATGGGTGATTCCGTCATCTAAATAATGCTCTGGTACCACTCCCGCATAAATATCCAGGACCTCCTTAATCACCTCCTCACGTTCAATATCGCCCTTATTGAATTCAATGCTGGAAATGGACGACGACCTACATCCCTTGAATTTGTCCAAGAAATCTGCCAATCCGTTGATTTCGTCATGACGGTCATGCTGATCCAAATCACCCGTAATCACCATGCGCGAGTTCTCTCCCAGGCGTGTGAGAAGCATCTTGAACTGATTCACATTGGTGTTCTGACATTCATCGGCAACAATCCATGTGTTCTTAAATGTACGCCCCCTCATATACGCCATCGGCGCGATCTCAATCGTCTTTTCCGTCAACATCGCAGTGACTTCCGTTGGAGAAATGAACTTGTATAGAATGTCGTAGATCGGTCGCACCCACGGCGCCATCTTATCCTCCAAGGTTCCCGGCAGGAAGCCCAGGTCCTCGTCAGCACTCACCGCCGGACGCGTGAATATAAGTTTCTCGTAGTTTCCTAAAAGAAACTCGCGGATCCCGTATTCAGTTCCGATCAGTGTTTTCCCCGTACCCGCCGGTCCAGTGGCGATAATAATCTTGTTATGCGGCTTCTGGAGTGCACTCATATAACGGGCTTGTGACGCATTCTTCGGTTTCGCGAATTTCGCGTCCACTTTGCTGCGCTCCTTCTGGGACATGTATTGGTAATTCTCCAAGACTGTTCTGGGCGCAGTATCTTCGTCCGCCTCGTTATGACGAGCCAGTTCCTCGCCGATAACACGATTATTATAACGCCGGTTAGACCCGCGTTTCGTTGTTGTCATTTTGTATATAGTATCCGTATATAATAAGTTTTCTATATAGTAATATTAGAAACTATCCGCCATCCAATGAACTGTATAAACCATTCTTATAATACCATATCCCAAGTATGTCAGGCGATACTCCAAGTTTATGTAGTAATATAATTGCACGATTATTGAATACGTTTTTTACACCTTTTCTCATTTCAAACGCCCATTATTGAATATAAAATTGAAACGAAATAATTAAGATTATTATAAGCAATAAATCAATAATCACATCTAAAATGTCTTACATCGTTAATTTATCAGGTGAGTGTTCTGCTCTGAAGACGAACCAACATGTAACTCTAAATTTGCAAAATAGAATATGTAAAGTGGAAATACCAAGCAAAAATGAGTGGATATATTTTAAGTTTATATCAGAAAGCTCTACAAAAATTAGTGGGGTTCGTCTTCAACAAGACCAATATGATAATAATAAATTTTATGTAACTGATGAAAAAAATAAATGGCATGGAATTATAACAGATGGTTCATTAACAAAAGGGAGGTGGATTTATGTATATAATTAATGGGCGTTTGAAATGAGAAAAGGTGTAAAAATGTTATATCGCTTATATGAGAGTCTTTACAACGAAATCGCCTGTCGCTCGTTACTACATTTGAATCAATTACATGGTTATCGTAATCCAAACTATATCGTCCTTGTATTTTTCTGTAGAAAATTACATCTTCTAATAGCAATGTATTTGGAAACATTCCGTTTTCCCTAAAAAACGAATAGGACATTGTAAAACATTGATCGCCATATGGTTCTTTGCGAGAATTGTTTACAAAATGTTCGATTATATACGGAGATATAAGCTGTTCTTTTGTATCAAATAAAAGACGAAAAAAACAAAACGGAATCGTACAGTTTATGAAATAGTCGTATAGATTCTTGGAATAATCCATTGGCAATTTAGTATCACAATGTAAAAACATGACATGGTCTGTTGCATCACAATATGTAATTGATCCATAATTCATTGCATCCGAACGACCTCTAAAATCACCTTTTATTATATGAAATGTTATTTCTTTCCATCTGTCTATTGATATACCCTTGTTGTAATCCAACAATGTGTTTACTTGTTGTATATTTTCATCGTTATGTACTGGTATAATTACACGCAATATCATATACTTTAATTATACATTTTATCTAATCACGCTTCGTATGGAAATAGCTCTGTTGTGATGGCGACAATGGACGTATACCGGTGATCTCCAACACGGAGTTTACAAAACCCGGTTTGCCATTGCCATTTTTGTGAATCATATACCGACCATAAAAGAAACCCGTATAATGAGGTACAATAAAATAGATCTCAAAGAACCGGCAAACAGCGAATAACTTCAACATGTCGTCGGATGCCTTGAAGAGGAAAAATGTAATCACCGACGACATACCCTGAATCACAAATCCATATTTCGCTACACTCTTACTATTGTGGAATAACGTACCCGTTGCGAAATGTAGACCCGACGCGAGTGCCGGTGCTAGACTGATCCAGACATACAAGTTGTGACACCATTGTCCCCAACAATTATATCCGACGATCACGTTGACAAGATTACACAGGATAAACAGCAGTGCCGATGCGCGAACTTGGATTCCACTACTGCCGAAGAAAATTCCGCCGACTAGCAACGATTGACCCAGATGGATGATCTGGTCCTGCCAAACGTCTACGCTCTTGTCTACGCCGATATGTTCGTTCAAAAAAGGGTATGTCACATGGGCGACGCCGTGACCGATCGCCAGCAAATTGGAGAATACGTAGGACATCGGGTATTTATCGCGAATCAACACGACGCTAATCATCGTAACCGGCGCGTAAATCAACAATGACGAAACTATAGATTCCTTACCCAAACAATATACCATTCCCATAACGGCACCGACCATGATATTACTACCCAGCAGAAGCATACACGCGTGCATTATATTGGAATCCATCATCTATGTGATTGTTACCGTGAAATTCTTTAAATGGGTTTCTTATACCGATAAAATCCGGGTATAGTACGCCCAGAGTCCGATTCCCATAAAGCATT
>Ga0214923_10008684_pt1 | contig 10753 bp, 12 predicted proteins | sample LL1510_MetaG_FD_177993 | JGI IMG/M metagenome (GOLD analysis project Ga0214923, IMG submission 177993) | Freshwater microbial communities from Lake Lanier, Atlanta, Georgia, United States - LL-1510 | ecosystem: Environmental > Aquatic > Freshwater > Lake | place: USA: Georgia | collected...
GGTGGTATTCATCTTGTATCCTAGCAGCAAGTCGATCGAACCCTACCCGCATATCGAGCACCCCCGTGTACACGTACACGGCATTCGTAGTGGTTTTAGGATCGGGCAACATCGAGAGCCTCCAGCACTTCCTTCATAGCTGACAGTGGGGCTCGCACCGTTACTCCGCCGCTTACAACTATCTCCACCTAGGTGACCGCAGCGCTATCTACTCGAACAAAACCATCCTTCTTCTGAGCTGTCTTTCTACGCCATCGCTGGTAACCAAACTTCTGTGAATCAATCCCATGCGCTCGACAGAACGCACCAGGCTTCATACCGCTGCGCTCTTGTTGTCGTATTACCTCATCCCAATTCTCTTTCATCTTTTCCTCCCTTACACTGTTGAAAGTTACGGGAGGCTTCTCTCATGTGGGGCTACTGGCTGGAAACCTGTCGGGTAGAGGACGGACACGCTTCTTTCTTGGCATCTCAATGTCCTTTCAATAGGAAGTACCTACTAGAATTTTCTAAATTAAGGGTGTCCAGTTTTTTTGGGGAACGGTCAGGTCCATTTGCATCAGAAGCGTGACGCGGTCACAACACCACTGACTCTCAGTCGACCAGGAAGAGGCCAAAAAGATGAGATGGGCGCCTTATCAAGCTCTTGCGATGTCGCGCTCCAGAGTTGCAGTGCCCCCCAACCAAGATTTATACACACTTTTGTAAAATCGTAGTTTCCTCTCGAACAGCTCCATGTTCTCAGGGCAAGCTGTGTAAAAACTAAACCCCCGGGCATGGGATTCTCCCGTAATCGCTACAATCGAGAGATCGGGATTACACGTGGCTATTTTTCGAATTTCATCTAACATTAGGACTGTTCGACCGTCCATAATATAAGACCAATCATCGCTCGGATAGTTCTTCAACTCAGACGGTACCTGGTAGACTCTAAACGCCTCTGAGAGGAGATAGGAACAAACTGTAAACAGTGCGCGACGTAGAGAGGGCTGCTCGGTCGGCGCTTTCTCTGGTGGCTGATCACGAGTAGGCCCCAAGCGCCGCATTAGGTGGATGAGATTTGCACACAAGGTACCCGTGACCACGAGCGGATTCGCAGTAAGGGCAAGATCTGGAATTCGTGATAAGCCCCCCTCAAGGCGCACCACTATCTTATTATCTTCATGCGCTAAGGTTGCCAAATTATCAAAATAACTTTGACCAGTGAAACCCTCAAGCAAAACCACATCCGCTCGCCGCATGGCCCCGAGCACGGTACGCCTCTCCCGCATAAAGTGCAGTGACGTATGATAGACACCTAAATTGTGAAAAGAGACTCCAGTCACTAATTCTGTCACAGCATTGGTGCCTTGATATGGGCCCGAGTCAGTGCCAACTACCCCACCGCTATCCACCGGCGCGCTGAGATTTTCAAGTACACGTTGCCCCATGAGTGCGCTGCTTACTGAGGTGATGGCGTCCAAACTGATGCGCCTAAAAAATTCCCGGCGATCAGGTAGTCGAGCCTCTTCTGAGGTCCCCAAATCGCCCTTACTTGGTACCTGTTCAGCTCCTTGGGAATCATGCTCTGTCAATGCCATATCGAATGTTTAACACATATCTAACAATATTCAGCACACAATCTTCTTTTTTAGGCTGTATTTGTGTCTAGCTATCCTTTACCCCCGGCACCAAATGACTGAAATAACCGTTGCTTTTCAGAAAACAAATACTTTTTTAGATGCACAAAGAAATGCTGAATCTGGTATGAGAATAGTCCAAGATTTCGCCAGTCGAGCGCAAATGCCTCCTGAATGTCTCTTTAGCGACAATTACTTAACCTGGATTAATCGGGGACAAGCAAAGGTAATCTGAATTCTCACCCTGTCTCCCCTCCCATTGCGAGACAACTGGCGGCCGTAAGTCTCTCGTATATTCGGGCGCTACACGTGGGACAGGCAAAGGAGTTGCGTCCCACATACCTGACCCCAGTTTTGGCTAGTCCGATCCCACATAATCGACTCCAGTTTAGGGGGAAGGAGAAACTACAGCTGTACAGGAGACATCACTGGCGGGCTCAGTGCTCCACCAGATCGTCTAGCACTGCACGGATGACCTACAGTTTCCAATGGGAATTCAGATTTCAGCTTCAGTATGTGTGCTTGTCAGAGGGGTCATGAAGATCCTCAACCGAGTGCCTGTGTGGCGGCATCCGTGATCACGGTACCGCCAGAGTATACTCCGACCGATGAAAAGAGACACCACATTTGAGGCAGCTCGAGCAGGAAGAAGGACAATGAGAAAGCACGGGCTTTTGGCTGCTTGAAGATTAAGGCGATGACGATGAGGATTGTAGCTTATCGAAAGTCTCTAATGTTCGTTTCCAGCTGAAGCGTTACATCTAAAATACGGCAGGATCATCAATCGCTACAGAGTGATTAACTCTATTCTTGTTTAGTTGTCTGGGTTGGTTATGCTGGTGGAGCTTCTGAGTATTTTGTCGTTTGAAAATGGGCTATCAGCTCCTCAGCCCTCGTGTATTTTTGACATAAGTAAATTGCTCCTTGGGCACAAATAGTTAGTCGCGATATTCAGGATTTCGAGATTTCTGTGTGAATCCAGGCTATTGCGTTTCCACTGTGGCACGTGCCCGGCCGCGGAAAAATTTGATTAGAGCCCATCATTTTTGTATACTAGTTTATAGAACAAACTTATTTATTGTAAGGAGTTTTATGGTTGAGCAAAATCTTGAGAGTGCCTTGAAGGATATCTCTTCGATTAGGCAAATAATGAGGCGTGTATCAACAACACGGGGCACTCCGCTATCGAGCGTGGGTTCTACCAATGTGGCGCTATTTATTCACGTCATGGCGCTGATCCTCTCATGTGCGTTGCTTGTTCAAGAGTTGGGGCTTTCTCCCTTTAGCGGAGGAGAGGTAAGCCCGAGTCATGTGCTTCAGTATTCAGTGGCGAGCCATCTGTTGCGTGTGATACTTATCGGGTCGATCGGCGTCTTCTTAGTAACGCTCTGTGTTGGGCTGTACGCAATTCTATGGACAGTGGCGCGGCGCGAACAAGAGGAGCTCTCGGTGTATGTTGCGAGAAACTTTAGGTCGCTCTCGGCGCTGGCATTTCTCTCGGATCTTCTGATTAAGTTTAGCGGTGTAACGATTATAATCGCGAGCGGGCATCCTGAGTGGCTGTCTCCATTTCTGCTTCTGTGCATCGCCGACTACCTCTTTCAGGGAAGGTTCTTTTACATTCCTGTACGGGTGTCATTCGCGGCAGCGCTGGTATCCCTCGTTGTCGCCGGAGGACAGCTCTATACAAACTCCGCGCTCCTGTTTCCTGCCATGCTCGCATTTGTTGTGGCCACAGCAGTATCCTTACTGACCGTAATATCTACAAAGCAGTCCCTCGAGCGTGCGGTGCACACGGAGGTTCCGCATCATGGCTAAGCGAGAAGCATTTCTAGCTCAGCATCTACTTCGAATCGATCCACTCCTGGTTGATAGGGTGCGATTGGCAATCATGGCAGCTCTCACTGCGGCTGAGGCGCCCCTCGAGTTTACCGAGCTCCTTACGACGCTTGAACTCACACGCGGAAACCTCGCGGGACATCTTCGAAAATTGGAGGAGGGGGATTTCGTGGCGGTGCACAAGGAGTTCGTCAAGAGAAAACCACGAACGACATATCGATGCACGAGTAAGGGAAGGGAAGAATTTACGAAATATATCTCGCAGATGGAAGCGATGATCAAGGGCTTGAGGTGAGGTATGCCTGGCCAGTTGACCGGTAAGGTAGTAGTAAGCCTTCTCCAGAGCGGAAAGCTTTGGAGTGTTGCTGTAACATCGCCAACTATCTTTTGGTTCGCATTTTTCGTGGGCCAAATTAATTCCCCTGTTTTAACCCGCAAGATGACATGTGAAGATTCACGCGTCTGGTTAGCGTGGTATCTGGCATATCCGGCGTTTTTTCTTGTTCTTCCCATCATGTTCGCGTCGCGAATTGATGACCACATTGATCGGAACCTTGCCCTACGGCAGAAGGGCGTCGGCTTGACCGTGCGGTGCTTCAGCTCCGTGTTTTGCTGCTACCAAGCTGTCTTGTTTTCATTCTTTTTTTCACTGCCGCTGCTATTGCGCTGTTGCGGACTGTTTACCCCGTGGATGTATGATGAGGGTTTCAGCTTTTATATACTGTTATTCTTATTCTATACGCTTCTCCCTCTTCCACTCTTCCTGGAGGGGGCGTGCCTTGCAGTTGTGCGACGTTTTATCGCTCGTAATAAACGAGACTCCGAGCAGCCCTCGGGACAAGATCTGACGGGAACGGCACAAAGATGGCGATTTCGCGACCTCCTGCTAACTTACACCCTGGGCGCCATGTCGTTTTGGCTCTTGTCCTCGCTCCTTGCGGTGTCCGTGAGCACGCTTTTCGGCGTCGCCTTTGAAAATCCGCTACCGACAAACGGGTCGCTGGTCATGCGCTCGATGGTACCCCTGGTATGGGTGCTACTAGTTACCGGGCTCGTAACGCACAAGCTGCGAATCTGGCAGAAGCCTCTGCGCGCTATTGCACTCGGCTTTACTGTCGTGATCATCCAGCTATATCCACCACTACACTTTTTGGATAACTTTCGTACAGTTTGTCACTGGTAGATAGCGGAGGCTCATGAGTGATGCGCTAGAGAGGTATACAGAACGCTGGCATCTTCTCTCGGTAGAGGGGCTACTTTTCGCTCATTCCATGAGGGGCTCTAGAGCGGCAGAGCTAATTATTCTACTTAACACCGAATAGACGTCGGCGAATCATGCGTCGGGATAGGCGATTTTCAAAAGATCAACGTAGTGTCTGTACACATCAGTGTTAGTGACCAGACCCACCAATTTGCCATTGCGGGTCACCAGGGCTGAGCTTAGACGGAATTCAGCTAAGTGTATCAACACGTGATCGACAGGGGTGTTGTATTCGGTAACATATGCCTCAAGGTTGCACACATCGCCCACATTCAGGCCCTCGTCGGCGGAGGTCGTAGCCGCTAGAGCGAATGCAAGTTTTAGATCCCTCTCCGAAAGCATCCCGACAAGGCGACCCTCGGATGTTACAGGAAGATGCCGAATACCCTCAACATCCAGGATCGCTTTAGCCTCGTGAATAGATCGAGAGGCCTCGACCGTGTGAGGCAGTGGGGTCATGATTGAGACAATATGAGGCATCGGCTTCATAGCTACCCTTAATTCTATTGCGTTCTCCAAAAGTCCGTCGAGAAATCTCGGTTTTTGGAGAACGCTATCGATTCGCGGATGCGAATCAAAACAATAATTTATAGTGACGTAACAGCAAAAGCATTGCCAGTTTTACTGGCATGGACTTTTGCGCATCACTATAAAAAAGCAGTGCGGGAGACTGATCATGGCCCAGTTGCTCAAAAGCACGCGCGACTTAGAACTTCTCGCAAGCGCAACCCCGGCACCGCCAGGGTGAGCACTAAAAATTCAAAAGCCAAAGTGATTTTGGGCAGAGTCGACATCTTAAGGCCCACAACTACTTTTTTAGGTTAATACATCACTCTGTGACTACCTGCACTGCGCTGGCTCAGTATGGATTGAGCCCGCCGCATCCTGTTTACCGAAAGACCCAAATAAGTCCAGGCTGGCATCAATCGCCAACGAGTTTGATTGCTATCCTGCTAGACCTCAACCGAGCCGTTAACATCGCCCCGCCGCAATCGAGGAGCCCCAGATTCATTGCTTTGATTGCTCCCAGTCGCATCAGACTTCAAGAGCCCTCGCGCCATCGCCATAATCGAACCCAGGTCCGTCAGATTAGCGGGCAGAACCACCGTGCTACTCTTTTGAGCAATTCTTCCGAACTCCGGGATGTACTGCTCAGCGATCCGGAGTTCCATAGCCAACTTGCCTCCCTCAGCCTGAAGGGACTGTCCCACAAGACGCAACCCCTCTGCGGTCGCTTGAGCCACCTCCAAGATGGCAGAGGCCTCTCCCTTAGCAGTATTTATCTGAGCCATCATTCGAGCCTCTGACTCTTTGATCTGCCGCTGTTTCTCCCCCTCTGCGTTGTTGATCGCCGAGTCACGTTGACCCTCCGAGGCCAGGATTGAGGCACGCTTTTCTCGCTCCGCTTTCATCTGCTTCTCCATCGCCGATATAATCTCTTTGGGAGGAGTAATATTCTTAATCTCATATCGCAGGACCTTCACTCCCCAGGCCTCAGCCGCCTTGTCGACCTCAGCGACTATGTTTGCGTTAATATGCGCTCGCGCCTCAAAGGTTTTATCGAGCTCTATTTTGCCGATTTCACTTCGTAGGGTTGTTTGAGCCAACTGAATGAGACCAAAAAGATAGTCATCGATACCATACGATGCCGATTGCGCATCGACCACACGTACATACACGACTCCATCAACCGCCACCTGTACATTATCACTCGTGATACAAACCTGCTCCGGAATATCGATAACCTGCTCCTTGAGCGAATGGCGGTAGCGAACGGAGTCAAAGTAAGGGATTAAGAAATGAAGACCTGCATCAAGAGTCGAGTTGTACTGACCAAGTCGCTCAACGACATATCGCATCTGCTGTGGCACTATCACGGCGCCTTTGAACAAGGTCACAATAACCAGAAATACCAATGCTCCAGTGACAATATTAATCATATAGACTCTCCCTAGAAATAAAAGATTAATGCTTACGCTTGACTCGAAGGGTTACCCCCTCAGCAGAGACGACGACCGCTTCACTCCCAGCCACCAGCGGTGTCGCATCAAGATTCATTAAGCGCCACTGAGTGCCCCACAACTCTCCCGTGCCATGGCGGCCCGGTTCTAGGTCGCTTGATACTCTCACTACCTGCCCGACCAACTGTCCAGCGTGCCCCCCTTTTTTTCCCAATATTCCACGCGGCCTACTTCCTAACACCAGCCACATCCCGACCACGACCAGGCAGAAGATAACCGCTTCGACGGCAAAGGATGAAACCACGCCAGTCGTCGCGAGTAACCCAACAATAATTGACGCCATTCCCAACATCAATAAATAGAAGCCACTCGGGATGAACACCTCAGCGGCTACTAAAAGGATGCCTACAATTAACCACACCCACAACGACATGATGATCCCTCAATTTGACATACCCGGAACCAATTAATGCTAGTAACAAAGCTCCAGTGTTTGCAAGAAAAAAGCGGCTGCGGGTGGGCGTTTTGTGTGAACAGTTCGCCTCTAAGCTAGGGATGCTCTGAATAATTCCCTACCAGCGAGTTTTTTGTGAGGAGAAATCGCTGACGATGACGTAGAAGTGTGACGAGGAACGAGCACCGTCGACGATTCATCGGTTTACGGTTTACCGTAATCGTGATTCGTCATCGTCATCGATGTTTTGAGGTGAGTGTCTGGTCAAGCAGAGAATGGTCAGCGAGGGTAAGAGTCCTGGCACAGTTAACGATAGCACTACACTCGAGTGCAGAAGAACGAGCTATCTCAAAGAATCTTCTTCTCTCCTGCGGGGAAGACTTGCCGGAGCTCTCTGCGATGTTAAGCGACACCGATAGAGTGGCTTGTTTTAGCTGATCTCCAAGGTGAGCAAAACCCTTTGGAACTTTATCGGTCAGCAGAATAGCTGCTGCTAGAAATTCCATAGCACACGGATAGACATCAAGTTTTTCGTATCCAAAAGAAAGGACTTACGCAGAGCCGCCGCATACGCAAATATCATCGACTCCGCAACACCTGGACTCGATAAAAAGAACGGGGCGGAATCTCTAACCACCTCTCAATCTCACTACTACTCCTTCAGTTACTCCAAATGACGGGATATGGCTCTGGAGAGGCATTCCCTGATTATACTCCATCAAGAGCAAAAAGAGCTCTGAGCTCAGTGTTTAGTATCATTTGAGGAGGGGAGTTCTGAGGTTAGCTCTGAGGTGTTCGTATCTTTTGCTCCCTCTTTTAGCTCATCATCTGTGGCCTCGTCTGCGACAACCTGCACGGGAGCCTCTAGCCCTGGCGATACGAGCGCGGCTGCCCGGCCCCATACTTTATCCGGAGCGATCGATCTGCTCCGTCTGTCAACGCGCTTCCTAAAGACTCGTGTGGGCACACTCTCTCGCGGCACGAGATTCGCATGCGCTAACACGGCAAGGAGTCGCTCAGCCGCGATCCTATGAGCGATTTCATTTGGATGGTTATCAACTCCTGGAATGACCTGTAGACGCTCAGGTGGGATGCTGGCGTATGCATCTCGTAGATCGACCGCTTGCACCGCATTCTTGGATAGAACACCCGCCACGATGGCATGAATCTCGGCGAATGGATAGCGCTCATCCACCGGAAAATCGAAGAGAGGGAACACCATCGCGACGAGAGGCACGTTAGCCCCCTTGCATATATTCGCGATGCGCCTAATCGAAGAGTCAAAACGCTCGAGGGTCCCGGGCTCTTTCCAGAAATTCGAGTGGTACCTTATATAACGTCTCACAGTCTTAGAATTATGAAATCGTTGGGCTATAAACCCTAGCGAGCGCCACACTGAAAAGATCTTCCACCGCAGCCATGGCGCGCCAAAGAGCTCCTCCCGCTCGCGATCCGATAGAATATGAGGCTCGGCATCATTCAAGGTTATTTCGAGAACCATTAAATCGGGCTGCTCCTGAACCGCTTGTCTTACGCTCTCAACCTCATTCTCGGTAGAGTGACCATTCACTCCCCGATTGAGAACCTCAATCTTAGGCGCTTCAACATTCTGGTTGAGCAGTCTCTCAAGCCTCTTAGAGAAGGTATCATCAAGCTGCATATTAGGGCCAAACGTGAAGGAATCACCTACCACCGCGATACGGAATGTTCCGGCGGCTTTCGGGGCGGGATCAGCGTCTTGCAAAGAGTGTGCGGTGCTCGGAAGAAAGTAAGCATACGGGCGATCGTTCCAACGTCGCACGTGTGGACCAGCACTCACGATTCGAAAGGCCACTTCTACAGCCAGAGCGCTACACAAAAAACCGAACAACCCCAGAACTATCTTGGTAGAGGCTCTTAACGGGGTCTTCGGAAGCGAATTCGTCATACAAAGCCTGAGGCTACTACTCCCCTCTGCTGCAGTAAAGGTCATCCGTAAATACGGATTCAGACACCACTGCCGATTAGGGCTGCGATACACTAGTGTCGCGAGGGTCATCATCACGCGAAGTGACTTTCTCCTCATCTATTCGCCGTCGGCCACGCCGATCCGAGATTAAGCCAAAGGTAGCGCCCCACAGAGGCCTCAGGGAGGTCACTCGAATAAGGAGTTGGTGAGAGCGTATCTTTTGAACCCGACGCACCTCAGAGAAGGTCGGAAACACCACGAGCATCGCCGCTAGACGGAGAGCCCCAGAGAGCGCAAACACCACCAGCAAGGGAGATTCATCAACAAAAAAAGCAAGACTCCTCCCCGAAGCCGTATCGAGATGCGTAACGATGTAGCCTCCAATACAGGAGCCGAGAAACACGAGCACTCCATTAATGACTGACTGATAGGCGAAGCACCGCGCTCGTTTTGGAGCTGATACTGCATCGAACACGAAGTTCGCCGCGGCAAGATTAAAGCCAGCCCAAAATACCCCGCTGTATAACTGAATAGATATGACGAACCAAAAGTTGGATGAGAGCAACCATAAGCAAGGATTGATGGTGACGAGGATTCCACACACTCGCAGGATCTGCCGATTACCAAACTGGTCACTCAGCACTCCCCACGAGCGCATTACACTAAACTGAGCAACGACCACCGATGCCACCACCACCATGTATTCTTCATACGAGAATCGAAGATCTTTGAGCATGTATATCGCGAAGTATGGCCCGGAGATAGCCGTCGCAAAATTCATACTTGAAACGAAAAAGACAAATCGAGCAAAATTAGAGTGCCTGGCTCGTGCGATAAACTGCCACAGGGTAAACCTCGACTCGCTTGGGACGTGAAGACGCTCATCGGGAACCCGAGCAAAGTACACTCCGGATAGGAAACGACTCAAAGCAGCAACCAAGAAGAGGGCGGCGAAGCCAGCTTCTGTGATACCTTGCAGGGTGCACCAGTGAAGCCATACTCCGCCGAGAGCAACACCGCTAAAGGTGCATATTGCCATCCATTTATTTCGAAAACCAAAGAATTCCCCGCGTGATGTGGCGGGAACAAGATCTCCAATCAAGCTATTCCACATTGGCGCGATCAACCCGATCGTTGTGTGATAGAGGCAAACCAGCGCTATTAGAGCTACCATCGCCCACCACGACCCACCAAAAAGATACGGGATAAGTCCGATTGGAGCGCACAACAGCGCCTGGAACCGGATGGCTCGTGCCACGATGTCTCTGCGACTCGCACGATGCTCCGCAAGGCGCATACCGAGCACTTGAAACATCGCCCCAATGAGCGGGGGCAGAGTAGCGAGTGCGCCAATCTGCAAAGGTGTTCCCCGAAGGAAGACGCCAAACGCTGAGAAATAGCTCTCAGCAGTTCCAATCTTCACCGCGTCAAGTGCTCCCTCTTTCGTGATATCTCGAGATACTTTGGAGGTGATAAAACTCACAAGATCACATCCCAAGCATGCGAGCCGTCCTGAGAATTGCAATGATCGTCAAACTATCAACTATCTCTCCACGCTCGACCAGCTTTACACAATCCAGAAAGGGTATGCTTCGAATCTGTAGTGCCTCAGTCTCATCAGGCTGTGGAGCACACTGAGATAGCTCTCGGGCTACGAAGAGATATCCACGC
>Ga0214923_10008685_pt1 | contig 10753 bp, 3 predicted proteins | sample LL1510_MetaG_FD_177993 | JGI IMG/M metagenome (GOLD analysis project Ga0214923, IMG submission 177993) | Freshwater microbial communities from Lake Lanier, Atlanta, Georgia, United States - LL-1510 | ecosystem: Environmental > Aquatic > Freshwater > Lake | place: USA: Georgia | collected 2015-10-15
CAACACGGATTCCGCCTTCAGGTTCGGAAATAATCAATAGGCTGTCAAATGCCCTTCTGGAGGGGGTAACCGCGAGGTTACCCCCTTTTTTTTATTCCACGAATAAAAATTTAAAACAAAATTGATTGTACCTATTGCTTTTAGGAATAAGGCGGCCTAACTTTAGACAACTAAAATTGTACATCATGAAAAAAATCTTCACTTTGCTGGCTTTGATAGCCATGGCAGCTACTGCCTGGGCCCAAAGCGCACAGCATCGCGTCGCCAACGAGCTCAGGTCTGTTGCGGTTCAGGATCCATCATCCCGAACGATATCCGCACCGGCCTTGAATTCCGGTTCGGTTCGGCCTGATGCCGTCACGACTGTTTGGAGCGAGAACTTCAGCGTAAACCCAACATCTAATGGTTGGCAAAACCTTGGTTTTCGTGGACTGAACAACACATCGATTCCTGATACATTTGGCGTTTGGGAATACCGTGGTTCTGCCACAACCCCTGCGGCAAACCAGGGTTCGAGAGGGGCCTATCGCGGTTCCACCGTTGCCATTCAGTCAGCCACTCGATCCAACGGTTTCATGATTTTTGACTCGGACTGGTTGGATAACAACGGTGTGGCCGGTGCTTTTGGGCAGGGCCGTTTCCCGTCCTCTCACCGTGGAATGTTGGTTTCTCCTATGTTGGATATGACGAACAATCCTTATCTGAATTTAGTTTTTGCTCAGTACTATCGTCGTTTTGGTGGTCCAGCCTCTGTTCAATCGGTTCCTGCCACTTATTTGCTCTTCTCAAGAAATGGCGGCACTACATGGTCTGATACCATGATGATTAATTCAGATGTAGCAGTTAATTCGGCTACTCCTGCGTCCAACGTTACAGCTTCGTACGCTGCAGGCGGTCCCGGTATCAAAACCTACAATGTTTCACAGTATATCGGCGGTCATGACAGTGTCAAAATTGCCTTTTTGTTTAACGGGGATTATTATTTCTGGCAGTTGGATGATGTTCGTTTGAACACCATCCCTGGCAATGATTTGTCCATTGTAAGCACCGTGATTCAGCCCGATACTTCCAGAGATCGTTTTCTTGAAACCCATCGTGTAACGGAGGTTAACAAAACCCACAATCGTTTCCAAGCTCGGGTTCGCAATCTTGGAGTATTCCCTGCAACCGGTGTTGTTTTATCAGTTACCGTGAAGGATACGTTGGGGAATCCCTTGTTTACGGGTACTTCCGTTCCGACCAATATTGCTCCATTCACGGATTCTCTGGTTTCCATATCGACACTTTATACTCCTACAGTGAAGGTTTTCACTTATTGTGACTACAGTGTGTACGCTACCGGTGTATCGGACGAGGATTCTTCAAACAATGTCGCTCGTCGTCAATTGGAATTGACTGATACCATCTTTGGTACAGCCCAAACTCTTCCGACAGCTCAAGGCACGCTTGGTACGGCTTCTTTTACAGGGGCTACAGATTTGCCTATTGCAAACATGATTGAAATCGTGAGTCAAGACACCGTTATGAGCGCTTCTTTCCGTTTGTTCCAGGGCGTTTCAGGGAACCCTGCGTCTGGGCCTGTTGGAAGTAATATTTACTTCACGATTGAAGGGAACGACACCGCATCTGCCAATGCTGGTTTGCCTGGTGGTCTTGCCTATGTTTTGATGGAAACTGACCTATACACCGTTACCCAAGCTGACTATAATCGTGGTTGGATTACAGTGAATTTCCCATCGACCATTGGCGGTTCTCCTCAAAACCTTATTTTGGCCCCTGGCCAGTATTGGCTCGTCGCAAGGTTGTTTTCGAATGCAGGACAAAATCATATTCGAATTTTTGATGACCAATCGATTACCCAGCCTTGGTACACCTCGGTCATTAATGTTAGCAATACCTGGTATAGCAACGGAAACAATTTCCGTATGCCTTTGAACTTAAGGTCAGGTTACACCCCTCCTCCTTGTCAAGCTTCGACAGCTTTGTCTGTAAACAGTGTTAGCAATACGGGTGCGAGCCTTGGTTGGGGCGCCGTTTCAGGAGCAACCTCCTATGAAATCAAGGTTCAAGCGGCTGGTTTGGGTTCACCAACCGGTTCCGGAACCATTGTTTCAACCAATAGTTTCAATGCGACAGGCCTTAGTCCTAACACTTCCTACGAATATTATGTACGTACGAATTGTGCAGGTGGTTTGTTTAGTGCTTGGGCTGGTCCTTCGACCTTCCTTACCAATTGTAACAGTGTTAGTATTCCACTGTTGGAGAATTTTGAGCCCGCCTCTTCGACCCGTGGTTGCTGGAGGAGCGTAGGCGCCTGGCGTTTGGCAAACGGTGTATCCAATACAACGGTTTCAAACAACGACACGGTTTCGATGTACTTTGACTTTTACAACACCCCAAAGAATACTGGTGGCTTCTCTTTGTACACCCCGCAATTTGCACCGGTTCCTTCAGGAACTGCGTTGAAATTTGCCTACGCGCACGCAACGTATTCCAATACCGATACCGACCGTGTTGTTATTTTGACGACCACCAATGATTCTACTTGGGTTACTTTGGATACCCTTGTCGGTGGGCCCAACGGTTCGATGACCACAGCGCCGAATTCTCAAGGCCCATTCGTTCCAACTGCCTCTCAGTGGGGTGCCAAAACTTACACCTTGCCCGTTGGAACAATCAAGGTTCGTTTCCAGGCTCGTTCTGACTACGGAAACAACGCCTTCTTTGACAACATTGAAATTGGATCGACTGCAACGCTTACGGGTTTGCTTCGTTACAACAACACCGCTGTAACAGGCTTGACCAACAGCGATGTCCGGCTCTTGTCGGGGACAGCCCAAATAGCCTCCGCAGTCACGGGTACCGGTGGTGCTTACACCATCAATGCTATTCCTGCTGGTTCCTACTCTGTAACCGCTGCTACAACCAAGCCTTGGGGTGGTGTTAACGGCGCGGATGCCTTGACCATTAACCGCCACTTCTCTGGTGCTGTTCCATTGGTTGGATTGCGTTTGAAGGCTGGTGATGTAAACAACAACGTTGCGGTTAATTCCCAAGACGCACTTTTGGTTAGTCGCCGCTTCTCCGGTATTACCAGTTCATTCACCGCTGGTAACTGGTGCTTTGAATCGCTTCCTGTTAACATTACCGCCGGTACTGTTACCCAAAACTTGCTTGGACTTTGTTTTGGTGATGTGAATGGTTCCTATAGTGGTATCCCTGTTCGTTCAAATGCCCCAGTGAGCGTCCGTGAAAATGGCTTGGCCGAGGTTGTGGACGGTGAAATTTTGTTGCCTGTTACCGCCGGTAAAGCGATGGAAATCGGTGCCTCTTCGCTGGTTTTCGAACTGCCTGCCGGTTTGGAAGTTGTGAGTGTCGAAAGCGCACTTCCAGGTTCTGACTTCATTTACAATGTTGTCAACGGTCAGCTTCGCTCGGTGTGGCATCACCTTGATGGTGCTCGTTTGGCGGAGGGTGATGTCTTGATGACGATTCGCGCCCGTTCGAACGGTGTTCTTACATCCAACCTAACTGCGACCGAAGAGTGTGAACTCTCCACCCTTTGGGCTGAAGCCTTGGATGGCGCAAGTCTCCGTATCCCTGCGCTGGTTTCGAAAGGTCAGGATTTGGGCCTTGCTGTTTACCCCAACCCTGCCCAGGATCAAAGCATGGTTCGTTTTAACTTGAAGGCTACGGCCTCCGTTTCTATCAAGTTGACCGATGCCATGGGGCGTGTTGTATTGGAGCAGGTTTTGGCCAACCGTCAGGCTGGTCGTCACGAAATTTCTTTGGATACCAAGGGAGTTTCCAACGGTGTTTACAACCTGATTCTGACGTCGGATTCAAACGGTAGTGCAATGGTTGAAACCTTGAAACTTCAGGTTCGTCACTAATTATTAGCGTACCATTTTAGTTGAACGGCCGGGCCCCAAAGCCCGGCCGTTTTTGTATTAATTTTGGGTGAAACAGGTACAGAACTTGGATAAATCTTCCTTTTTGCATAGTTTTAGGCCCGTATACTTTATTTAAATCAAAATCCAAACCATGCGTCAAATTTCCTCTTTTTTGGGTATCCTCCTCCTTGGTCTGATGATTCAGACGGGGTGGGTTCAAGCCCAGTCAATTAATACCACCCTTGGTTCTGTTCCGGGTGTTTGCGTTGGTGATACCGTTGTCATACCGGTAAACGTTACGATGGCTTCTGGTATAAGTACATCAGCCATTTCAATGTCCATTGATTACGATACGACCAAACTACGTTGCATTAGCTCTGTGACTTCCCTTAATACCAATATTGCCACCGGTTTTTTGAGCAATTGCGGGCTTTTCTCGAACTTGACCGCAGGATCTGGGCCTTTTACGCCCACAACGCGTCGTCAATTCAGGGCGGCTTGGTTTGCATTAACACCGGTATCCTTCAATGGCCTGATGTTCAACTTGCGGTTCGTGGCCTTGGCGAGCACCACCGGCTCTAGTCCGATTGCGTGGGATATCGCCACAGCGGGTAATTGCGAGTATGCTGATGAATTTGCCGATGTCATTCCTAACTGCACCTTTGTGAATGGGTCTGTCACCATTGCCTCTCCTGCAGCGATTACGGCTCAGCCAAGCGGAAATACCAGCATTACAGCAGGTGGAAATACTTCTTTTACGGTAGTAGCTAACGGTAATCCTACCTACCAGTGGCAGGAATTAACGGCCGGGGGTTCATGGACGAATTTATCGAACGGTTCAGTTTTTGGTGGGGTTACGACCGCCACTCTGACCATAACCGGTGCGACAGTAGGATTAAATGGTAATCAGTACCGGGTTATTGTTACCGGTGGTTGTGGAACACCTGCGACCTCCAATGCGTTGACTTTGTCTGTTGCTGCTGTAAATGCGACCGGTTTGACCGTTGGTAGTGCTAATGGGTGCCAGGGTGATACCGTTTCGGTCCCTGTTAGTGTTTCAGGCCTCAATGGCGTAACGAGCCTTAGTTTTAAGATTAATTTACCCAGTGGTACGTCTTTTGTAGGATTATCCAATGCGGTTTCAGGACTTGCCTCGGCTACGGCTGCGGTGAATGCAGGACAATTAACCATTACCTGGACTGGTGCGGCCTTTACGCAGGCCTCGGGTTCACTTATGAATTTGCGCCTTGTACTGGGTTCTCAGGGCGGAACTTTGGAATGGGATAATGCAACATCCATTACCCCTAGCGCTACGTTGAGCACAACCAACGGTACGCTGGGTGTAACCGCGCTTCCTGTTGTGGTAACCCAACCTGCTGCTGCGTTGACCGTTGCTGAATTTTTGGGTACCAGCATTTCGGCAGTCACCAACAACGCCACAAATTTCAGATGGCAAAAACAAGACGCGGCTTCTTCCACTTGGAATGACCTCAACGATAACAATGTTTATTCCGGGACTGGAACGGCTGTGTTGAGTATTTCTTCGGCTTCCTTGTCCTTGAGCGGTAGTCGTTATCGCTTGCGTATGTCGGCGGGATCTTGCCCTAACCAAGTCAATTCTGGCGTTTGTACTCTAACGGTTACCCCCATGCAGATTACGTTAAATGCATTGGGGGCCAACGCTTGTGCTGGGGATACCGTGATTGTTCCGGTTCGTGTGAGCGGTGCAAATGCTATTTCCAATATGAGCATCTACCTTTTGTACAGTGCTTCCAATTTGACTTTTTTGCCGGCCTTATCGGATAGCTTGTTGAATTCCAACATCGCTGTCCAAGCGATTACCTCCCCAACGCCCCGAATTTTTATTTCTTACAATGTAGGGCCATCGATAAACATGAATCAAACCACGTTGGTTCGCTTGCGTTTCCGTTCCTTGGGCTCTTCATCTCTGACTTGGTCCAATAATTCAGATTTCTCCAACAGCATAGGCGATGCCGTGGCTTTAACCCAAATTACCGGGGTGAGTAGCAACGTTTCCGTTACCGAAGCGATTGTGACAGCCGCTGGTCCTACCTCGTTTTGTTCTGGAGGTTCGGTGGTTTTGAATGGCAATACCATTACCGGGGCTTCCTATCAATGGTACAATGCATCCGGACCTATTTCTGGGGCTACCAATCCTTCTTACACTGCGACCGTGGCCGGTTCTTATCGCATGGCTCTTTCGGTTCCTGGTGGTTGCTCAGACACTTCGGCCCCTGTTACTGTGACGACTTCAACGCCTCCAACGGCTGTCATTACCCCTTCAGGACCAACCACTTTTTGTCAAGGTGGAAATGTTGGACTGGTTGCTACCCGTGGAAATGGTTTTACGTATCGCTGGTACAGGGACAATACCCGTCTAACCAATTTGGCCCCAAACCAGGATTCCATAGCAGCCCTGTTGTCTGGAACCTATCGTGTTGTGGTCATTAATCCTGGTAACTGTTCCGATAGTACAACAACGGGCGTTGTGGTTACGGTTAAGGCCAAACCCCGGCCACCTATCGTAACCCGTCCATCCACCCCACCTGCCTCCGATTCGTTGTTCACGAACATCCGAAACCAAAATAACATTACGTGGTTCCGGAACGGTGTGGCATTAACTGGTGGAGCAGATGGTTCCATTCGCATTATTGCCAACGGTATTTACCGTGCTGTTCAGGATAGCAACGGTTGCCGATCCGACTCATCGAATGCCTATATCGTAACAGGTGTCAATGTCGCAGAAATTGCCAACGATGCTTTGCGTCTAGGGGTTTATCCAAACCCGAGTCGTGGTTTGTTTACTTTGACGGGTCGCCTTGATGATCGTATGGGCAACACTTCGATTATTGTTACCAACTTGGCAGGCCAGGTTAGTGCTCGTTTCGATGTCGAAGGCCTAAGCGGTGTCTTTAATCACCCCATGGATTTGGGACATTTGGCTCCGGGTGTCTACATGATAACGCTTCAAAGGGAGGATCGCAAAGGCGTCATTCGCTTTGTTCGTGAATAACCTTCTGAATTTGACTAGGAAATGCGCCAATATTATGTTGGCGCATTTTTTTTTGGCTAACGTTTTAGTAGGGGCAGAATTACCCTCAGCGATGGGGGGGGCATCCCAAATCGGTTCCAAGGCCTTCGTTTCGGAATTGGCTCAGTGGGAATGGATGCAGAATTGTTCAATCGAATGGGTCAGTAGTAGTGGGTCGGTTAATCCTTTGCTGTGTTTACAGGGAACACTGGCACCCATTCGTTTTGCCACCATGGGAGGAAGCGGCGCCACGGTGGTTGGTTTGCCTTCTGGGTTAATTGGGATTTGGGCCAACGATACTTTTACCATCAGTGGCTCACCAACGGTGCCGGGAACCTACCCTTATACGGTTACTCTTAGCGGTGCTTGCAGCGGGAGTTCAGGAATAACCAACGGCACTGTTACGGTGCAGGCCGTTTACCCCAGCACCCCCAACCTTTTTGTTTCAACGAACACATTGTGTCCAGGTGATACAGCGACGATGTCGGTGGTCCCCGCCAGCCAGTTCCTGGTTTATCGTTGGTTCAATCAAGGTCAACCGGTGCCCGGCTCTTTTGGTCAGGGTGTCCTTGGTTTGTCGGGTAGCCAGTTTCGTTCCGTCGATACTGGTACATACACGGTGCAGGCCATCAATGGGGCAGGGTGTGTAAGTCCAATTTCCAACGGGGTGTCGGTAGCCCTTTTGTCGGGAGTCGGCCCAAGCATACTAAGTCAGCCTGTGTCTGCGAATGTTCCCATGGATGATACGGCTTTCTTTGAAGTACAAGCGACGGCTTTTGATACGATACAATGGGAGTATCAGGCGGTACCGAATTCTCCATGGTTGAATGCCGGGCCCTCGGCAAGCCCCTTCCTGGGCCCTTCGAACGTTAGGAGGTTTTGGGTTCTTGCGGGTAGTCCCAGCCTTTCGGGATACCGATTCCGAGCTCGGCTAAGTGCTTTGAGTCGTTGTGTTCAGGATTTGCGAACGCAGGAAGTGGCGCTAACGGTTCTACAGCCTTGGCCGATGGCGTTGCGTCTGGATACCGTGGTCCGTTGTTCTCCATCCGGCTTGGATACCATGGAATTGGAACTGAGGGCAGACCGCCTCAATCGGGTGGCCTTGGCTCAGTTTGCGGTGGTCAAAGACTCGAGCCTGGGATGGATTGCCTTGGCGGATAGGAATCCATCACTCTTTGCTTTGAGTACTCAAATCCGGGGTGATACCCTCTACTGGAGTGGCTTTGGTAATTCTACACCGGCCTTACCAACCAACAGCCTTTTATTTCGCCTAAAATTTCTATTGCCGTTGAATCAAACGGGCGTTTTCCCCGTCCGTTGGCTAACCAATGCCACCTACCTGAGTGATGCTTACCAAGGTTCTTGGAGTTTGGCGCTGTCGGATGGTGGGGTGGAGGCTGTTCCTGCTTTGCCCACTTTGCAGATACGACGGCAGTTTCTTGGGGGTCAATACACCGATACTTTGGTGGTTACGCCGGTTTCAGGCGCGGTTGTTACATGGTTTCTGAATCAACAACCGCTGATTGGGGGGCGTCATGGGCGACTTTATGCTGTTTTGGGGGGGGATTATACCGCTGTTCAAAGCATTTCCGCCTGTTTTTCCCCGGTATCAGCGCCGTTTCGCGTTGATCCGGTGGGGCTGGGGCCCGTTTCGGACGCTATTGAGCCCTTGGTTTACCCCAATCCTGTTCAGAACAGTCTGGATTGGGTTCGGCTATGGAAGGCATTGGAAAGTAAGGGAATGCAGGGGCCTTTTGAGGCCAAAATCGTGGGGATGAACGGGGCCTTGGTGGCTTTGACCGATTCTGATTCGGGCGAGCCAAGTCTGATTTATAACGAAATCATTAGGGACCTAACGCCGGGCTTGTACGTGCTCTTGGTGATAAATTCCAGAGGAGAAAAGGCTCTTTTTCGGTTCTTGAAGGCCTGAAGAGGGTGGGGGAGATGTGTCTCCGCCCTTGGCCCAAAATTCTTCATTATTCTTCGGTTAAGGCCTTGGCGAATTGCCACGCCCACCATACATTTGCTATTTAAAATTTAAAATACTTAATAACTCCCAATATGCTCAAAATCAACCTTTTTGCTACGCTGTTGTTTACGGCGCTTCTGGGATTTGGCACCCAGGCTTGGTCACAGTGTACGCTAACACCTCCCAACCCTGCCTTACAAACCGTTTGTCAGGGTACGGCTATTACTTCGGTGTCTTTTACAAGTTCTGGGGGAACTGGGGCTATTTTCTCAGGCCTTCCAGCCGGCGTTACAGGAACCTACAACAGTGCTGACGGAGCCATTTCTTTAGCAGGCACACCCACTGCGGCAGGTACTTTTAATTATTCGATCAATCTAATCGGGTGCCCCGGGAGTGCTACAGCTTCTGCGAGTGGGTCACTGATTGTTACTCCTTTCAATACCTTGTCCTTTGTTTCTTCCGTTTCTTCAACGAATCAAATCTTATGTTCAGGATCCGCCATGGACAGTGTTCGGATTCGTATTACGGGGACCACCACTTTTTCTACAAGCGGCTTGCCTGCAGGTGTTACTGCCATTCTCAGGAACGATACCATTGTTTTGGGTGGTACCCCGTTAACTGGCTCTCCATCATTGCCTTGGGCTAACGACACTTTGTTTAACTATACCATTAATTTAACCGGTGGCTGTATTCTAGGCACTAATTCTATTTCTGGTTCACTGCGTGTAAGAAATAACAACCCAGTTGCTTTGCAAACCGGTAGTAGCAGTGCTCAAACCGTTTGTATCGGGTCTGCAATTACCCCTGTTTTTTATACGACCGGGCGAGCCAATCAGGTGCTTTTTTCTGGACTACCAACGGGCCTAAGTGGTTCATTTGATAGCCTTAACCGAATTGTTACCTTATCCGGTACCCCGTCGGTTCGTGGAACTTTTACTTATTCAGTGCTTGCTAATGGAGGTTGCACAGGAAACCCTAACATTGCTACGGGCACGATAACTGTTCAAGGTTACACGGTTTCTGTTCAGCCTTCTTCGGCTCCAACGACTCAGACGGTTTGTTTGGGTGGTACAATCCAGTCGATTTCGTATGCTACATCCGGAGCGACGGGTATTGGTACGGCTACGGGATTGCCTTCGGGCTTGACCGCAACGTGGGCCGGAAACGTATTAACGGTATCCGGGACAGTGGCATCGAGTGCAACGCCCGGTACGTTCAATTTCTCGGTACCCATGAGCGGGTTAACGGGTTGTCCAGGCGTTAACGCAACGGGTTCGATTGTTGTTACGGGTAATCGTACCGTTGGTACGGCTTCATCAACACCCACTCTTTGTATAGGATCGGCCCTGCCTGCCAGTATTACTCATTCTACGACGATAGCTACGGGCATTGGCTTACCCACTGGTCTTCCTGCAGGTTGCACTGCTGTTTTCAGTGGTGGAGCCACATCGGGTACCATTACCATCAGCGGAACACCGACCGCCATCGGAGTGTATAACTATACGATTCCTTTGGTAGGATGTGGAACGGCGAATGCTACGGGCACGATAACTGTTCAAGGTTACACGGTTTCTGTTCAGCCTTCTTCGGCTCCAACGACTCAGACGGTTTGTTTGGGTGGTACAATCCAGTCGATTTCGTATGCTACATCCGGAGCGACGGGTATTGGTACGGCTACGGGATTGCCTTCGGGCTTGACCGCAACGTGGGCCGGAAACGTATTAACGGTATCCGGGACAGTGGCATCGAGTGCAACGCCCGGTACGTTCAATTTCTCGGTACCCATGAGCGGGTTAACGGGTTGTCCAGGCGTTAACGCAACGGGTTCGATTGTTGTTA
>Ga0214923_10008687_pt1 | contig 10748 bp, 10 predicted proteins | sample LL1510_MetaG_FD_177993 | JGI IMG/M metagenome (GOLD analysis project Ga0214923, IMG submission 177993) | Freshwater microbial communities from Lake Lanier, Atlanta, Georgia, United States - LL-1510 | ecosystem: Environmental > Aquatic > Freshwater > Lake | place: USA: Georgia | collected...
AGGTCCTTTTGGAAGACGAGGTGAATGTCGGCTCCACCCTCTGTGACCGACTTTCTCACGAAGGGTACGAGGTCGTGTGGGCCAAGACTCTCGCCGACGCAAAAGCAGCAATCCCAGCGACACAACCCTCGTTCTCGCTGGCCCTGCTGGATGTGAACTTGCCGGATGGCAGCGGATTCGATGTTGCGCGTATCATCCGAACCGTTCGTCCTGCCACCGCCATCGTGTTTCTTACCGCAGCCGGGACTCCCGAGGACCGGATTCATGGCCTGGAACTCGGGGCCGAAGATTACGTTGTAAAACCCTTTCACTTCAAAGAACTCCTGCTCCGAATTCAGAATGTGTTGAAGCGAGCGAACTTTGTTGGGTCAAGTGCGGCACCCAACACCCAGGTGCGCATTGGCCGCGCCAGTGTGTCGTTCCAAGAGTATCAACTTTCACTCGATGGAACACGCCACCCGCTCTCCCACAAAGAGTGCACTTTGCTGAAGCTCCTTTACGAAAAGCGAGGCCAAGTGGTGAGCCGGGATGAAATCTTGAACCTCGTCTGGTCTGAAGAAGAATACCCCACCCCGCGCACCATCGATAATTTCATCCTGAAACTTCGAAAATTCATCGAGCCCGATCCCGAGAACCCGGTTCACATCCGAAGCGTTCGTGGGGTCGGCTACTTGCTCGAAAAGGAATCCTTATGAGTCCATCCGGCCCCGCATCCTCTCCTGTCTCTACCCTGTACACCGATGCCATTCACCGCAAGAACCTCATCGCCCACGGGTCTGGCCGCCCTCCGGTCTGGTTCATGCGGCAAGCGGGTCGATACCATTCGCACTATCAGGCGCTGAAGCGCAAGCACAGCTTCATGGAACTCTGCAAAGTACCGGAACTTGCGGCAGAGACCACCTTTGGGCCCATCCGAGATTTCGATTTCGATGCGGCGATTCTGTTTTCTGATTTGCTGTTTCCACTCGAAGTTCTCGGCATGGGGCTTGAGTACTCACCTGGACCGAAGCTCGGCTGGCATCTCAAGTCGCGCGCCGATCTCGAGAGGCTGAATCCCCTCAGACAATCCCCTTTGGAATTGGTCGAGGGCGTTGCCTATCAAGGCCGCGCAATGCAACTCATCCGCAAGGGTCTTCCTCAGAGCAAGTCGCTTCTTGGGTTCGTAGGGGGTCCGCTGACCTTGTTCTATTATGCGGTCGAAGGATCTCACCAAGGTGCACTCACCGACGCAAAACAGGGTCTGACCGATGGACGATACGAAGGATTCTTCAAGATCTTGAGCCCGCTCCTGATCGAGAACATGTCGCTTCAGGCAAGATCGGGCGCCGATGCCGTGGCCGTCATGGATACCTGCGCCGGAGATGTCGAGCCTGCCCTTTATCGCGAAGTGGTGATTCCGACCTTGCGCGAGGTCCTGATCCAATTCCGCCGGCGGCATCCCGATACGCCAGTAGTCTATTACTCGAAGGGCACCGGCCCCTGGCACTGGCAGCACCTCGAGGGGCTCCCCTTTGAGTGCCTTGGAATCGATTGGCATTCCAATCTTGCTTCGGTACTCACCACCTTTGGAAAAAAATGGTCCATCCAAGGAAATTTCGATCCTCACCTCATGCTGTTGCCCGAGCAGGCGTGCATGAAAGAAATCGAAAAATTCTTTGCCCCGATCCTGAAGCTCCCGCGATCTGATCTCAAGGGCTGGGTCTGCGGCCTCGGCCACGGCGTTCTGCAATGGACTCCCGAACAGAACGTTCGGAATTTCCTCAAATATCAAAAAGAGGTCTTCTCATGATGAACTCGGAACTCCTGAAAAAATACAACGTCCCGGGGCCCCGCTACACCAGCTATCCGACCGTGCCGTACTGGGACACCAACCCAACTGAAACCCAGTGGATCGAAGCCCTTCGTGCTTCGATTTCGCACGCCACCGCTTCGGGAACAGGCGCGGCCATTTATGCGCATCTTCCTTTTTGCGAATCCCTTTGCACCTATTGCGGATGCAACACGCGAATCACCCGGAATCATGCCGTTTCGGATCCCTACATCGACACCATCCTCAAGGAATTCTCCCTTTATCGCGAAAAACTGGGAATTGAAAAACTCAAGTTGAGCGAGCTCCATCTCGGCGGCGGAACTCCCACCTTCTTCACCGCTTCAGAACTTGCACGGTTTCTCGATCGACTGCTCGAGCATTGTGAAACCACCGAGGACTACGAGTTCTCGATCGAAGTGGATCCGCGAGTCACCCGGCACGATCATTTAGAAGTCCTTCGCGAGCGAAGATTCAAACGCATCAGCCTCGGCATTCAGGATTTCGATCCCCGGGTGCAGGACATCGTGAATCGGGTGCAGTCATTCGAGCAAGTTCGCGCTCTCACCGAAGATGCGCGAAGTCTCGGATTCACCAGCATCAATTATGACCTGATCTACGGACTTCCCTTGCAGACCCTGGCCAGCATCGAAGGGACCATCGAAAAGGTGGTTGCGCTTCGTCCGGATCGGATTGCCTTTTATGCCTACGCTCATGTGCCCTGGATCAAGCCGGGACAACGCCGGTTCACCGAGGCCGACCTTCCGGGCGGAGACCAAAAGCGGGCCCTTTATGAACGCGGACGTCAAATGCTCGAGGAGGCGGGATATGTCGAGGTCGGCATGGATCATTTCGCACTGAAGAGTGATTCCCTGTTTCAGGCCGTCCAATCCAAGAAACTCCATCGGAACTTCATGGGCTATACGGCTCGGAATGTGAATCCGATCCTGGCACTCGGCGTATCCGCGATCGGAGATGCCTGGAGCGCGTTTGCTCAAAACGAGAAACTCCTCGAGACCTATGCTGAGCGAGTAGAAAAAGGTGAGATTCCGATTTACCGAGGGCATGTCCTGAATGAAGAGGATCTGGTCCTTCGAAAGCACGTGCTGAACCTCATGACCCGAATGGAGACTCGCTGGGATACCCCAGAGATGGCAATCGACTACCTTGCAGGGGTTCCGGAGAAGCTCCGCGAATTCGAACGTGATGGATTGCTTTCGATTGATGCTCACGGATGCCGTGTGACCGAGGCAGGACGAGCCTTCCTTCGCAATATCTGCATGGCATTCGATGCCCGTCTTGCCCGAAAGGCCCCTGAGACGCGACTCTTCTCGCAGACGGTGTGACCATGATTGGCAGACTGGATGAAACCAAAAAATCCGTGACCATTGTCGGTGCCGGCATCAGCGGACTCTTGATCGGCTATCATCTGAAGAAGCTGGGCTATCGAGTGAGGATTCTCGAGAAGTCAAATCGGGCCGGTGGACTGATTGACACGCTTTCAACGCAGTGGGGTCCGGTCGAGACTGCGGCCCATAGCCTGATGGTCACTCCCGAGATCGAGGAGTTCATGAAAGAAATCGGCGTCGAGCTTGCACCGGTCCATCCTCGCTCAACCGCGCGATACATTTACCGTCGCGGAAAGATGCGCAAGTTTCCGCTCACCTGGATTGAGACCCTCGTGACCCTGGTTCGATTTTTTTCGAAGCCGCGTCCGATCCCCAAGATCGGCCAAGCAAGTCTCGCGGAATGGTGTCTTGCCTATCTGGGCAAACCTGCATTGCAGTTCCTGCTCGCACCCTTTGTGACTGGCGTCTTTGCGACGCGACCCGAGAACCTGAACCTTTCGATTTCTTTTCCAAGACTCGTTCCGAAGGATCCGTCGAGATCGCTTTTTTCTGAACTCCTCTCTCGAAGAGGGGGACCGAAAACGTCGCGACCTCGAATGATGGCTCCTCTTCATGGAATGAAGGACCTCACGGTCAAGCTTCGAGCAAAGCTCAGTGAGGAGATCGAGCTGCTAAAGCCCATGGACTCAATGCCGATCGAACCGGTCACGGGCGAAGTCCCGAACTGGATCTTCACGGTTCCAGCGCCCGAACTTGCAGAGCTGATTTCGCCGATCGACCCGGAATCTGCACGCGCGCTTCGAGCGATTGAATACTCACCCCTCATCACCTGCACAGTGTTCATTCGAGGCGATTCATTCACCCGCAATCCACCCCAGGGTGTGGGAGTGTTAATCCCGCGGGGTGAGGGGCTTCGCATCTTGGGCGTGCTCTTCAACTCTTCGGCCTTTCCGAATCGCACCTCCTCGCCTGATCTTCACTCCTTTACGGTCATGCTGGGCGGGACCGAAGACCCCGATGGCCTGAACCTCACAGATCCGGAATTGACCGATTTGATCGGTCGGGAGCTCAGCCATCTTTTTGGACTTCGCTCGGCCCCGGAAGGTCTTCACATCACCCGATGGAAGCGTGCGATTCCTGTGTATTCTTCAGTGCTTCAAGAGTGCCAGGAACGCCTTGCGCGAGGGGTCTGTGCTGCTTCTGGACGGGTGGTGTTCAGCAACTTCTCGAAGGAGGTCTCCATCCGGGGTCTCATTCAGTCCCTCCACACGCATGAGTCATTAATGAAAGTCATTTAAAAATTGCACTTTTTCCCCTTTCCGGATAGGAATGCCGTGGCGAGTTACACCAAAAACCTATAGGGAGAGGGGAACCATGAAACACACCATTCCAGTTCTGATTTTGGGGATGATATTCGGAATGACACTGGCGACCGGGGCACAGGCACAGAGTTCAGAGAAACTCCAAGTTACGGTTCGTGAGGTAACTCATGAATATTTCAAGGGGACGGCGGTGACCGCACCCACTCCGCCGCCTCCTTCTCTCCCTCCGCCTGTTATTCCTGGAACAAAACCGGGACTTGGCGATGGTTCAACCGGGGGCACTCAAGCTCCGCCACTGAATCCGCCCATTACCGATCCTCTTCCGCCTCTTCCCGGAGGGGGTGGATTGGGCGGCGGAACCGGCTCGCCTATTCCTGGAAGCACCGGACAGCCGGCGAATCGGGGTGGCGTTACCCTGAATGACCTGATCACGATCGGCCAAAAGGTCTGGGACTTCGTGGTTTCAAACAAACCCAATGCCACCTACCCATCGTTCAAGGCATCGGTGGTCCCCAGTGGAATCACGAATTGGACCCAACTTCGTGGATGGTCGAAGCCCGTATCCAAAGTCTATCGAGTCGAGTTCACCAACATGTTTGGACAGGTGGCCGGTAGCTTCGATTATCGAATTACCTTCGTTTACGGCGGAAGCTACCAAGGCAAAGGCAAATACATCGGTCAGATCTCGTTTGTTCCTGCGGCAGTTCGCCTCGGGACCGATCGAACCCTCGACGTGAAGGCGGAATTGCTGGATCCACTCAATTTTGGTACCGAAGAAGATCCGGTTGCCGGAGTTGAACTCCAAATCAGCTGGAGCAGTCCGACCACACCTCGTTACCAAATGAACTCGGTAGAATTCTTTTTGTATGGAACCGGAGAAATCCAGGACATGACTCATGGAAATTAAGCCCGCTTATGACCCGAATGGCCCCGCGGATCCGTCCGCGGGGATTTTCGGACTTCCTCATGACTATTCAGAATCCAAAGTGGTGTTTCTTCCGATTCCCTGGGAAGCCACGACCTCTTATGGTGGAGGAACCGTCCATGGCCCTGCCGCCATTCTGAATGCCAGTTCCCAACTCGATCTGTTCGACCGGGATGTCGTGAACCCTTACCTCGCGGGACTCCATTGCCTGCCCTTGGACACCGCCATCGAAGCCATGAATGCAGAGGCCAAGGCCCTTGCAGAGCCGATCAAAGCAGCCTTGGGAGAAGTGAAGGGAAACCCCGAACTCGAATCGAAACTCGCCCAAGTGAATGCGGCTTCGGCAAAACTGAATCAGGGTGTTTACCAACAGGTGAAGCGGATTCTCTCGGATTCGAAAATCCCCGGAGTGATCGGCGGAGACCACTCCGTCCCACTCGGTGCATTTCAAGCTGCGGCCGAAACTCATGGTTCCTTCGGAATTCTTCACTTCGACGCACACTCCGACACTCGCAATGCATACATGGGATTCACCGATTCCCATGCCTCGATCATGAGAAACGCGTCGAATCGAATTCCCGGAATTTCGAAATTGGTTCAAGTGGGGATTCGGGATTTTTGCGAAGAAGAATACGAATTCACCCGTTCGCAAGGCAAACGCTTTGAGGTTTTTTACGACCAACAGATCATGGAAGCCAAAATGAGAGGAGAGTCCTTCGCCTCCATTACTTCAAGGATCATTGCAGGCTTGCCGGAGAAGGTCTGGGTCAGCTTCGACATTGACGGATTGGATCCGCGCTTTTGCCCGCACACCGGAACTCCGGTGCCGGGAGGCCTCGATTACGCAGAAGCAATTTTCATTCTGAAATCCCTCGCCCGCTCGGGTCGAAAGATCATCGGCTTTGATGTGGTCGAAGTCGCTCCGCCCTTACTCCCCGACGGAAGCCCGCTCGAACCGGTGCAAGCTTCGGATGAGTGGGATGCGAATGTGGGAATGCGGCTGATCTACAAACTCGCCGCTCTTTCGCTTGCCTCGAATGGCTTGGCGAAGTGGGCATCCCCTCACGAAGCCTGACGCTTCATTAAAGTCTGGATTTGAGCCTGGGCCTTCAAAAGCTCATTCTTGATCTTGTTCTTTTCAGCATCCGACTGGACGAGCTTTTGCTTCATCGAGTCGATTTCTTTCTTGTATTGCATCGACGTCTTGAGCGTATGTTCGACCTTCGCTTCAAGATCCGAGATCATGGGAGCCGAACTCTGCGCTTCCTTCTCTGCATTCAGTGCTCGTTCCAGCAGAGACGATGTCTTCACCTTTTCGGCATCGAGCGCCCTCTGCACTCGATCCAGCTTCTTCTCGAGATCCTCGGTATTGGTCCGGATGGTGGTGCCACTCTCGAATCCGCCTGAGCCCACCGCCAGGGGGTTCGATTCCCGCTCCCTGAGCGCCTGCATTTCTTTCTTGAGCGCCTCATTCTGCTCGGCCGTTGCCTTCAACTTCTCGAACATCTGAAGCGCCTTTTCCTTGAATGGGTTTGCGCCCGTCGACCCAAGTTGGGATTTCTCGAGAAATCGCAATTCATTCGTCTGGGTGTAGAGCGCCATTTCCTTGCGATTGAGAAGCTCCACCACCTGTTGGTAGCGCTTCTTCCACACCGTCAAATCCTTTCGTCGGGCGCGCGATTCCTCTTGCAGCTGGAGGACCATTTGCTCGAGCTCCTCCGCGCTCGCTTCTTTTTTGCGAAGCTGCTGAAGCAGGTTTTCAATCATGCGCAGGCCGGATTCAGGCTCCTCGCTGTCTTCACCCCGGACTGCACGTTTCTCGAGCTCGTCGAGCTCTTGCCCCACTTTGATTCGAACATGATCGGCATCCGACTGAAGGGCATTGCCCTGAATCCTGATTTCACCACCGCCGGTAGCACCCCTCGAGCTGCGATAGGCTTCGTCGAGCCATTCGTCAAAGGGAAGGTCTCCAAGATCGCGATACGATGTTGCGGGCTCTTCGAGACCGGCTCGAAGGTCTTCGTGGACCACGAATGAACTGACAGAGGGATCGATCTCAAGTCCCGCAAGGGATCGCACCACACGCCACTCGACGAGTCGGGTTTTCGGCTGGAACCGGACTTCAATTCGATCCCGGGGGTCCATGACACGCCGAAGGATCTGCATTTCGTTTGAGTTCAACCAATGTTGGGTAAATGCGCGCTCGACGCCTCCCGCATCCACCACAATCCCGCATTCGGTCCTTACCGCAACCAGCGCCTGATCCCCTAAAATGGCCATTTCTATCCGGGTTGGGGACAGGTTTCCCTCAGGGAGCGACTCGAGGAGCGCAGAGATGAGGACTCGGATTCCCGCCACCGAGGATTCAGCAACCTGGTGCTCACGATTCGCCCAGGCACATAGCAGGTCGGCGACTCTTCCGAAAGTCTTTCGCCCAATGACCGTTGAATAAGCCACACTGGTTCCATCCGGAACCGTATTGGAAAGCCCGATGCACTGAGGATTCTTTTCGGATGGCGCTTCCGCGTTCACCAAGAAAACCCTCCCACTGCTAATTCTTGGCCTCGCCCCTCAAAGGTTCGACTCGCTTCTGAAATACGAGTGAGCCTTGCGCCCAATTCATGCACCCACTGCGAGGATACTTCACTCAATCCCTCTCGACAGAGGTCGACCCGAAGATCGATCAGTCTCGAAACATCACGTGCAATGAACTCCCATGCCTGTGAGGCACCTTCCCACTCTTCTCCGCGAATGGTTCGTGAATAGACCTCGCTCCGAAGCTTCATCAACAGGTCCGAATCATTCCAACCTAGGTGGACCAGAGTGAAAATGAGCATTCCTGATAGGAGCAGGCCCTTCTCATGTTGAACCACTGCCGTGTCTCTTCCCAAGAGAAGTTCCTGGGGCTCAATGGGGCCACAAAACTCATCCGCAAAGATGGCAGAGCAAAAGGCCGAGACTCGAAGGGACTTACCCCAAAGAGGCCCCAGCACTCGAATCAGCTGATCCGAAAGCTCGTAGGGCGCGGGTGGAAAGCCGGCGTTAGCGGCACGAATCATCTCGCGACTGATCTTCGCGGCAGTTTGGAATCCGGATACGGCAGAAACATTCTTGGGAATGAAGAAGTCCTCGTATGGAGCAAGCGTTTCAAGTTCCGAGGGTGTGAAGAAATCGAGAGGAGCCTTCACCGAAACGAATTTTTGATTGCGCTTCATGAACACGTAAATCGGGCTCAACATCAGGACGTAGGGCTTCACCGTCGCGATTCGGCATTGGAACAGCTCGTCTGCTGCTTCCAGTTCGAGTTTTTTCGCATCAAAAAGCATCCATTCTCCTCCCTGACGTTTCGGCAAAAACGGGGCCGGACTTGAAGATCCATTCCAAGATTCCCGGTCCGTGCCCTCAAGCTTCTTGACCCCTGCATTAAAGAGGACTAAAGTCCTTTAAACGAAAGGAAATTTTCATGGGAAAAGGCAGAAAAAACAAAACTCAGAAGATGAAAAACCGCAAGAATCAGGCAAAAAAGAAGGCCTCGATTAAGCGCAAAATCAGCGCCAAGAAATCCTGATCTGCTCTCTGCGATCAGGTCGCGACAAGTTTCTGACCCCGGCTACCTCAGGTTGTCGGGGTTTTTTATTGGGCACTGATCGAGCAAACTGTTCCCATTGATTTCCGTAATTTCACCGGAATTCAAGCCTCGGCAAAGATTGCCTGCGACCGCTTTTTTGATTCCGGAGTCCAACCCAATTCCCGTATTCTTTGATCAAGATGAGAATGGCCTCACTACGAGCGGGGGTCTTTGGGCTTTTGATCGGATTCCCCTCCTTGGCCCAATCGAACCTGGTTCATCAACTCAATTCCCTGAATCGGATCCAGTCCCTGGGCCGAGGGTGCATTCTTCAGGTCACCGATCGTGACAAGACCTGTTCCGGTAATGTTCTATTCAGCCAATTCGCTTGTCAGGACATCAGCCTTGCTGACGGAACTGGAACGGCCAGCTCTACCCAAGACATGGCGCAATACTTCAAGACGCTGGATCAAAAGGTTCGGACCCAGATCCAGTCTGACCTCACTCGATTTTTCAATCAAAAGACCCCGAACACTCAGGCCCTAGAGGCCCTACTTCCCGCTTCGCTGGGAACCGATGTCACCCATCAGATTCAAGAAGAATGCGGAGCCTCATCCGCTCCCGTCTGCCTTAGAAACGGCTACCTCCGGGAGGTCTCAAAGACTTTTTCAGCCATCGCGCTCTCTCAAGCGGGAATCCTTCTCCCCACAACGCCCGAAAAATCACCCAACACCAAGCCTATCCCTGGGTCCTCTCGTCAAAAGGTCTCGCGTGATCCGCGACTCGATGCCATCGAGACCCTTACCTCCCATCCTTTGATTCAAGATGCCCTGTCTCCGTCTCGAGAATCATTCTCTAAAGCAATGAATCGCGTAGGAAAAGAACTCAAACTTGAAGAGAAATTCGAAAAGGCCAAAACAATTCTTCTGGAAAAAATCGAATCGTCTGTGACTGATCCCACCCTTCGAAAGGTTCTGCGAGACCGGGTGTCATTGGTCCAATTGGATCAAAACGGCTGCTCCTTCGAATCCGGATTCAGAGTACAAAAACACAACCATTACGAGGCTAAATCGAGCGGGACTATGTATGGACTGCGGATCTCTCGAGTGCGGTATCGGTAATGGGGCAACTGGAGAAATGGTTTCAGGATTACAACGAGAACGCCCCCCACAAGGGGCTAAAGATGCTATCCCCGAGGCAGTTCAGGCGGGAGATGGAACAAAAACGAACCGGCTAGATGGTCCGGTCTTGACGGGGCAACTCCACTTCGACTCCTCGAGGATTTTTTCAAATTTCTCGACCTCGCCCGGTGTCGCCCGAATGCGAAAGCGATAAAAAGCCCTGCCTCCCTGTGCCGCTTTTCGCTCTGCTGCCTCCAAGGAACCCTTTTCGCTCACGGTTGCCATCGTCTGCCAAACCCGGTTTTTAGCGGCAACCTCGATATGGCTGATGAAATAATAGCCGGCCTTCGGGTAATAGAGGAAATCCACCGCCTCGGTCAACTCCTCGGACTTGACCGCCGAGCTGAACGCTGACCGGAATGCGGAGCGCGTGCAATCAACAGGATCAGCACGCGTGGAGAACGCGCTTCCTGCAAGCATGATGAATAAAGCAAGGGCAGACCGCCGCATGATCCCATCTTGCCTTGGATCCTGATCCCCCAAAAGCAAAAACCCCCTGGCTGCCGTGAAGAAGCAACCAGGGGGTTTGTAATATAAATGGGGGCGTCGTGCTATTTTGACACCGAGCTACCTCGGCACTATCGTCGCCGCAGGCG
>Ga0214923_10008688_pt1 | contig 10745 bp, 10 predicted proteins | sample LL1510_MetaG_FD_177993 | JGI IMG/M metagenome (GOLD analysis project Ga0214923, IMG submission 177993) | Freshwater microbial communities from Lake Lanier, Atlanta, Georgia, United States - LL-1510 | ecosystem: Environmental > Aquatic > Freshwater > Lake | place: USA: Georgia | collected...
CATTCGACCGCGATCGTCGGCACAGCCACCAGGGGCACGACGATCGACATCGAATGCACCGTGCAGGTGCTCTCCCCGCCGCCGGGTACTCCGTCCTCCTTCGTCTCGACCGGACAGCTCAGCTTCGACGAACAGGGCAATCCATCGACCAAATCGGGTGAACTGGCTCCGTACTGGACAGCGGAGGGTGCCTCCTGGGTGTCGGTGGGCGCCGCCTCCACCTCCTATGGAACCCAGACCTGTTCACACACCATGAGCGACACCGGGGGTGCGGCTTCGACCGCCTGGACCTGCACCTACATCGCGATCCCGACTGCCCCGTCGGGAGACGGCTGTGCCGCTGCGGCGGGCGATGGCAACGGCCCGGTCGTGTTGAACTGGGCGCTGGCCACCCTCGGGCTCACCTCGGAGACGGTGAACATGGTCTTCACCAACACCTACGACGAGCCGATCGCACCCAACTACACCGGCTGAGGCCGAACAGACCCGCGGGTACCATCGGGCCACGCCACGAAGCGCTCGCGTCGAGCAGCAGGCGGCCACAGGGGGGAATCTCATGGAACCGTCCGATCGCTATGCGGTGATCTCCGCCGACTGCCACGCGGGAGCGGACCTGCGCGACTACCGCTTGTTCCTCGAGTCGTCGCTGCATGACGAGTTCGATCGCTGGGCTGACGCCTACACCAATCCCTTCGGCGATCTGGTCCGACCCGATGCCGATCGGAACTGGGACAACGCGGTTCGACAACGCGCCCTGGAGGCCGACGGCATCGTGGCCGAGGTCGTGTATCCGAACACCGTGCCACCGTTCTTCCCGGTGAGCGGTCTGGTGGCCATGGTGCCCTCGGCGCAGGAGTACCAGTTGCGACTCGCAGGACTCAGGGCGCACAACCGATGGTTGGCACAGTGGTGTGCACAGCTGCCGGGTCGGCGTGCCGGCATCGGCCAGATCCTGCTCAACGACATCGACGATGCCATCGCCGATGTCGAATGGATCGCTGCGAACGGGTTGACCGGTGGCATCCTCATCCCGGGACTGCCGCCGGGCTGCGGGATCGATCCGATCCACTCCCCCGCCTACGACCCGGTGTGGCGCGCCTGCGAGGAACTCGGTGTGGTCGTCAACGTGCACGGCGGCACCGGTTCACCGATCGACGGGTTCTTCCCCGCCACCCTGCCGCTCTTCGCCCTCGAAGCGGCCTTCTACTCCCATCGCCCGCTGTGGGCGCTGATCCTCTCCGGTGTGTTCGACCGGTTCCCGGCTCTCAAACTGGTCCTGGCCGAGGCCGGCTCGAGCTGGCTCGAGAACGCACTCGAGGCCATGGACAACATCCAGGCGAAACAGGAGTCCGGAGCCATCGGCGTCATGACGATCACCGATCCGATCATGCTGCGGATGAAACCGAGTGAGTACTGGCGGACCAACTGCTGGTTGGGCGCGAGCTTCATGACCAGGGGCGACGCCGAGGATCGTCACACCGCTGGCGTCGACCGCATCATGTGGGGAAGCGACTTCCCCCATGAGGAGGGCACCTTCCCGCACACCGCCGAGTCACTGGCGCACACCTTCGCCGGGATCGAACCCGAGGAGGTCGCCCGGATGGTCTCGTCGAACGCCGCCGAGGTGTACGGCTTCGATCTCGCCGCGCTCCGACCGATCGCCGATCGCATCGGACCCACCGTGGCCTCGGTGCACCGTGGTCTCGACATCATCCCGAGCGAGACCACGAGTTTCGCCTTCGGCGCCCGCTCCGTCGGCGCCGCCTGAGCAGTCGCATGTCCAGGAAGCCCAAGGCTCCGGCCTCGCAGGTCGTCAGCGTCGAGCGGGTCATCGCCGCACCACCCGAGGCCATCTTCGAGCTGCTGGTCGACCCCGATCGTCATCACGACATCGACGGTTCCGGTTCGGTCGTCGGGGCCAAGTGTGGTCCGCAGCGCCTCGCGCTCGGTTCCCGGTTCGGCATGTCGATGAAGGTCGGCATGTCCTATTCGATGGTCTCCACCGTGGTCGAGTTCGACGAACCGCGCCTGATCGCCTGGCAGACACGTGGTCCCGGGAACCTCGGTGGCGGACGAATCTGGCGCTACGAACTCGAGCCGGTCGAGGGCGGCACACTCGTGCGCGAGAGCTGGGACATCACCCGCGAATCGCTGCTGTCGAAGTGGATGGTGAAGGACCTCGGCGAGAAGACCCGGGCGAACATGGACGCCACCCTCGAACGCATCGAGACGTACTTCGCCGCCGACGACTGAGGTTCACACCCACCGAAGAAGCCGGTGAGGGTGCCACCGTCAGATCTCGGACGCGGACCAACCGGTGAGATTTGCGATTCGGAAGACCAGCACATCGGTGAATGGTTCGTCCCGGTATTGCACGTAACGCTCGGCCAGGAGACCAGAAAGCGTTGTGGATTCTTCGGGTTCGGGGTCCGCCACCCACTGCAGGTCTGCGCGCACCCACCACAGCTTCGACCACTCATGCTGATCCCACATCTGTACGAGCAGTACCGCACGGGGATCGGCTGAGAGATTCCGTTCGCGCTGCAATCGAGTCGACGACTTGGGTTTCACCTTGTCGATGGGGATACCCACGAGGTCATCTCTGGTGATGGCATACACCACCGGAACTGCATCAGGTCCACGGTCAGGGTGGATGGTGGACAGGACCCCGTGAAACTCCTGTAGCAGTTGGATCCGGGCGAGATCTGGCGTCAGTTTCATCGGGCTTCCTCCTGTGTCACCTCGGGGCACGAGCAAGTTGCTCCAACGGCGTGACGAACCGATAATCTATCACGCATGATGGATATCTTGAGGCCAAGCTCGACCATGATTGAAGAGGTCACTCGATGAATCCAGCAATCTGGGTGGCTCGCAACGGAACGATGTTTCCGCACTCACCAGCGATCGCAGATGGCGAGAACGTTCATGCCACGTGGTCCCAGTTCGCGACAACAGCTGCTGCGGTAGCGGGTGGACTGACGTCATCATTCGGATTGCGGCCTGGCGACCGTGTCGCAATCGTGATGCGTAACCGACCCGAGTATCTCGAGGCACAGTTCGGCATCTGGCATGCAGGTCTCGTTGCGGTTCCGGTGAACGCGCGCCTGCATCGCGAGGAGATCGCGTACATCGTCGAGCACAGCGGTGCCACCGTGGTGATCACTGACGAGGACCACTCGGAAGATGTGCACTCCCTCCTTGGGCGGGTGCCTGCTTTGGAAGCCGTGATCGTCGCACCCGGCGAACAGTGGAACAGGATCATCTCCGCACCAGTGATTCCGCTCGCAGACCGTGTTGCGTCGGACCCTGCGTGGTTGTTCTACACCAGCGGAACAACGGGCCGTCCGAAGGGCGCAACCTTGACCTTCCGCAACCTGCTGATGATGACCCTCAGCTACTTCGCGGACATCGACGAGATTTCAGCCTCAGACAGCATCCTGCAGGCCGCACCACTGTCGCATGGAGCAGGGCTGTATGGACTTCCCCATGTTGCGCGTGGTGCCGTCACAGTCATCCCGAGTTCTGGTGGCGTCGATGGTGACGAGATCGCCTCGCTGTTGCAACGCTGGACAGGAATGTCATTCTTCGCCGCGCCCACGATGGTGAAGCGACTTGCGAATGATCCAGCGATCATCAACTCCGACCTGGTGAACCTGAAGACGATCATCTACGGCGGCGCGCCGATGTATCTCGCTGATCTTGAACAGGCCCTTGATGTCTTCGGTCCACGCCTCTCTCAGATCTACGGTCAAGGTGAAACACCGATGACGATCACTGGCCTGTCGAAGAAGGACCACGCGAGCACTGCACACCCGAAGTGGCGAGAGCACATGCAGAGTGTTGGGCTTCCGCGTACAGATGTCGAGGTACGAGTCGTTGACGAGAACGATGTGGAGGTTCCTCGGGGTGAGATCGGCGAAGTCGTCGTTCGCGGAGATGTCGTGATGACGAACTATTGGAATCAACCCGAAGCGAGTGCAGAGACTCTTCGCGGAGGTTGGCTGCATACCGGCGACATGGGGAGCTTCGATGACGATGGATTCCTCACACTTCGTGACCGATCGAAGGATCTCATCATCAGCGGTGGCATGAACATCTATCCACGAGAGGTGGAAGAGGCGCTGTTGCAGCATTCGGCTGTCACGGCGGTCGCGGTCGTCGGCAGACCCGATGCCGAATGGGGAGAGGCAGTCATCGCCTTCGTCGTCGCCCACCAGGATTCATTGCCATCAGCCGCCGAACTGGATCAGATATGCCTCGATCGCATCGCACGCTTCAAACGGCCGAAGGAGTACCGCTTCGTCGATTCTCTGCCGACCAACAACTACGGCAAAGTCGTGAAGCGAGAACTCCGGGAGATGCTGGCAGCAGAAGCCGGGTGATCAGTCCTCGTTCAGGATCTCCACGAGCTTGTGCAGTTCACTGCGAAGACGGGTGATCTCTGATGTCTTCAGTGCAGTTCGACGTCGAACCTGATCGCGGACCGCCACGCCTTCCGATTCGAGGTTTCGCCCTGCTTTTGTCAGATCGACCAGAACAGCACGTGCATCCTCGGGGTCTTTGACCCGACGAACCAGTCCGGCTTCCTCCAACCGATCGATGATCGGGGAGACCGCATGGGTGGCCAGCCCGAGGGCATCCGCGATTCGACCGAGTCGGATGGGACCCTTCTCCCAGAGCACCAGGAGGACCAGGTACTGAGGGTACGTGAGCCCCAACTCCTCGAGAAGTGGGCGGTACACGCGGGTCATGGCAGTGCTGGCCGCATAGAGGGCGAAGCAGAGTTGCTCGTCGAGGTGGCCTGAAGCGTCGCCGGCCGGGGGAGTACTTCTTCTAGCCATTGGCGAATTGTATCAGACGTGATATATATCACGTCTGACATATCTGTCGATCACCAGTACCGATTCCGTAGAAGGAGAATTGAATGGGGGGCGAAATGAAACTCGCTTTGTACTTGCCGAACTTCCGTGACGTCGTCACAGTGAAGGAGCTCGAGGATCTCACCCAAGCGGCCGAAGATCTCGACTTCGACTCGGTGTGGACACTGGACCGTGTTGTCGTTCCTGAAGCCTCGGACCACGGCAAGATGACATTTCCGTTCGGAATGATGGAGCAGTTCCCGTTGCAGATGCCCGTCTCCGCACGTGGCCAGTGGTTGCACGGAATGCCTCTCATTCCCTGGCTTGCGGCCAAGACGAAGAAGGTGCGCATCGGAATGAGCATCATCGATACGCCATACCGTGCTCCCGGCGTTCTGGCTGGTGAGATCGCAACTGTCGATCATCTCTCCAACGGTCGCGTCAACGTCGGTGTCGGCTCGGGCTGGATGCCTGAGGAGTTCGCTGCTGCAAGCGCTTCACACATCTTCCCGAAGCGTCACAAGCATGTTCGCGAGACCATCGAGATCATGCAGGGCATCTGGGCGAACGACGTCTTCGAGTATCACGGTGAATTCGCCGACTTCGACGCCTGCGGTTTCGGGGCGAAGCCGTTGCAGAATCCTGGACCTCCGATCTACTTCAGCGGATTGAAGGACCCGAAGCGTTCCGCAAGTCGCATTGCGAAGTACGGCCTTGCCGGATGGATCGGCATTCAGGACTCTCCCGAAGACATCGCCTACTGGCGCAAGGAGATTCAACGCGAGCTCGAGGAGATGGGAAGCAGTCGCAACCTCGATGACAGTTTCGATATGTGCAGCATGATCTGGTTCACGATCACAGATGAACCAAGCGATCAGACCCCGAATCGCAAGTTGGGCAACTACCTCGTAGGAACCGCTGACCAGATCACGGAGAACCTCATCAGTTACAAGAAGGCCGGCATGACGATGCCGCTGATCTGGCCACCATTCTCCGGAGTTTCTGTCTCGAAGACTCTGGAAGACCTCAACCAGTTGGTGGAAGAGATCATGCCGAAGGTCAACGCGGCCTGATCACCTTTCGAACAGAAGGCCCTTGGTGTGGAGATCCCGCATCAAGGGCCTTTTTCTGTTCCTCTGAGTATGTTCTGGGACTGTCGATGGGTGAGTGGAGCTCGCCATTCCAAATGGGGATGAAGTGTCGGTGTATCTCGCGCCAGGTTCCGCTCACACCCGTGTGGCACAGCGCTAGGCCCCTTCGGGCCATAGGTCTGTCGGTCAGGCGGGAAGGAGGAGTTCGGCGTTGCGCACGAAGAACGCTTCGAGCGCTTCGTCACCGAGTGGCGTGATGTCAGCAGCCATTTTGCCGATCGGGTCAGTGCCACCTTCGGGATGCGGGAAGTCTGTCGAGAACGCGTAGATCTCCGGCATGCCGTAGCGCTCGATCTGTCGCGCTGTGCGCTCCCAGAAGAACGGTGTCACACGGATCTGGTCGATGAACACTTCCCGCGGGCTTCTCTGCAGACTCTCGCGCAGCCGACGCGACAACTGGAGACGATCCTCAAGAAGGTCGACGAACGGCCCGACCCACATCGCACCGAGTTCGATGACCCCGACTCGCAGACTTGGATGACGGTCGAACACGCCTCCATAGATCATGGTCGCCAGATAATTCTGTGCTGCGAGATGCATGGTGGCGAGTGCGTGCGGACCGATCGGCTCGCCTGTCGAGAAGGTACCCGGCCGCAAGAGCTCGGCATCAGCCCATGCATCGCTCGCGAAGAAGCCTTCCTGACCACCGATGTGAAGAGTGACGGGAAGTTCCGCTTCGGCGAGCAGCGCCCACAGAGGGTCGAGTTCAGCCCCTGCTGGGGAGCGACCACCGGGAGCGATCCCGTCCTGGATGAACACCGCTCGTGCACCGCCCGCCGCAACTCGCTCAGCTTCTTTGATAGCGCCGTCGATCGTGGTGAGATTCAGCAACGCAGTTGGGCGAAGGCGCCCACCACCAGCCTTGGTCCAGCTGAGAACCGTGTCGTTGTACTCATGCAACAGTGCCGCAGCGTTGGGGTGGTCAGACCACGCGGGCATTGCAAGAATCACCTGAGGGAAGATGAGTTGACGGTCGATGCCCATCACCTCCATCGCAGCCAAACGGCCCTCTGGGGTGGACGCCCCTGGAGCTGCAGTGCCCTTGGTGTTCCACACGGAGTCGGTGGTCAGATCGGGTTCATCAGTGGCGTCGAACAACGAGATACCGGCGAAACGTGTTCCGAAGCGGGCAGTCGCGTCGCCGAACACCTCACCCCATCGAGAGATCGGAACCTGCAAGTGGCTGTCAAGATCAAGAATCCGACCATGGACTGAGGGAAGCACTGTGCTCATGCGCAGAACTTACCGCTCACCCCGAAGGTCGGCTTGTTCAACACCGACAGATTCCGCTTCGTTTCAGACCACCCACGAAACCGGTGGGCACTAAATTTGCGGCGAGCATGATCCGAAAGGCACAGGACAATGACAATCCGTTATTCGAAGCCGCCAATGCTGATGCACGATGTGATTAGCGATCTTGACGAAGTCGTTCGCCTTCTTGAATCACAGGCTCCGTACACGCCGCTGGGTGGTTGGTACAGCCCCGGAGCAGACCCGACAAAGAAGACGCGGCCAATGTGGTTCCAGAATGATTGGGTTCACGATGATTTCGCCGCCGAAGGTTCTGATCTGTTTCTTCAACATGCGGGATATATCGATGCAGCGAAGCAGTATTACGACGCCGAGATTGTTGAACCAATGAGTGTGTACGTGAATCTCATGGTGGCAATCAATGGCGGTGGTCCTGCCCACACTGACAACCCCCGCTTCCACGGTCGCGACAGAACGAACACGCCCATGTGGTTGTTGCGGGCCATGTTGTGGTCGGGGTTGTTTGACGAGTTCGAGATTCTTCAAGCAACTGCAATCTGGTGGCGCAACGATGTTGAGGGTGGCGCGTTGTATTACTGGCCGAACGGTGCGGCCAACCCACCCGAAGTGCATTCCGAGAACATGGCCAATACCGCGTTGATCGGTGACAACCACGGGATGTTCCATCAGGTGGGCCCGATCGGACCTTTCTCCGGTCAGTCGCCGCTGCTCACTCCGACTGCCACACTTGCGCCAGTCAACGATGGCACCGGCGATTTGGCCATCACTGATCTCGGCGACGTGGTCTTCCGTGCTTCCCTTGACACCTACAGACTCAGCGTGTTGTGGAAGGCCGACGTCTACACAACAGCGACTGAGCGTGATCGAAAGAAGCGGAACACTCTCACGATGCAAGATGTTGCCGACCGATTCAACGATGATCTCGCGCAACGGGGCTCGCAGACCCGATTCGACGTTGCTCGAGTCGACGATCTCGCTCTCAGTGCTGAACTGAGAACCGTCTACCCGGAAGACAAACCAATTGGTGCGCTGCGATCGGTTTTTGATGCGACCTAGATCAACAGCAACAAGTTTCGACCGGCCCAGAACCCCCGAGCGCGCCTTCCCCCATGGCTTCCGGGCCACAGATCGGCTGCGGCCGGAAATGCTGCTGGACTCTCAGCGGATCGACATGCCTCCGTCGACGCTGATCACCTGGCCGGTCACATAGGTCGACGCCGCCACGTCGAGGATCACCCGGGCCACCTCGATCGATTCCCCGGACCGCTGGAGCGGAGCGGTGTTGCCGACCTGTTCGTGCAGGGCGTCCCATCCCGCGGTCCAGAGGGTACGGATGAGGCCCGGGGCGACTGCGTTCACCCGGATCGCCGGGGCGTAGGTGTCGGCGAGCACGACGGTGAGATGGTTCAGGGCGGCCTTCGACACCGCGTACGGGATCGACGCACCGGCCGAGCGGAGTCCGGCGAGCGAGGTGACGTTCACGACGCTGCCGTCACCGGAGGCCCGCAGATGTGGCACAGCGAGTTCGGTGAGTCGATGGGTGCCCATGACGTTCACGGCGAAGATGTGGGCGAAGACCTCGTCGGTGAGCGGTGCGCTGCCGATGTCATGGGCTCCCCCGTTGTTCACCAGCACATCGAGACGACCGAAGGTCTCGATCGAGGTGTCGATGAGTCGGGCGCAGTCAGCCGGATCACCGATGTCGGCCTGCACGTAGATCGCCCCGGGCAGTGACGCGGCGACGGCCTCGCCGGCGGCGACCGAGGAGGAGGAGTTGACGACGACCCGTGCGCCCTCGGCGGCGAACAGTCGGGCCGTGTCCTCGCCGATCCCCGAGGAGGATCCCGTCACCAGTGCGACCTTGTTCTCGAACCTCATGACGCCATCCCTTCTGTGTGCGACCAGTTCGTAGTCTGTCGTGGCTCCCCCCACCGCCGGCAACTCTTCTGGCGCACGGACGATCGTCAGTAAAATCCCCGACATGCTCCTGCGCTCCTGGGATCCGGACGACGCCGAACTGCTGGCCCGCACCGCCATGTCCGCCTGCGGGTCGGTCGGGTGGGCCGATCCACTCCAGCCCCGCCTGCTGTCGGCGGTCCTCGTGCATGTGTTCGGCTTCGAGACCGACCTCGACACACTCGAGCCCATCACGTTGGTCGAGGTGGCCGCCGCGATCCCCGACCACCGTCGGCGCCGGCAGCTGATCGATCTGCTGGTCTCGCTCGAGGTGATCTGCAACCCGATCCCGCAGGCGCTGTCGGATTCGGTGGACGCCTGGGCGGCCGGTCTGGGTGTGGATGATGACGATGCGCTGCTCGTCGCCCGCGAGTTCGCCGCCGGTGAGGTGGCACGTGCCACCGCGGATTTCGTGCGCTCCACCTATTCCGACATCGATGACGCACAGCGTGCCGAGCTCGATCGGCGGCTCGAACTGTTCGGAGAGCGGGCCTACTAATTCACCGTGGAGGAGGATCCGGCGATCGCCGGTCGGTACCTCGCCCTCGAGCACTGTGAGCCCGGAACACTTGGTCGGGCCCTGTGGGACTTCTACATCGAACGAGGGTTCCTGTTCCCCGGCCAGGTGGGTGCGGCCAATCCCGAACTGGCCCAGCACGACTGGGGCCATGTGCTCTACGGCTACGGCACCACCGGGATCGGTGAGGTGCAGGCCGCAGCGTTCAAGGCGGCGTCCTCGGAGTTCCACGGTGTCGACCTGCAGTTCTTCGGCACCTTGATGATCTACCAGAGCGCGCTGCTGACCAGTTACGTGACCGGCACCCATCCCCACGGCGAGATGGAGGTCCCCGATGCCGAGTGCCGGGTGGCCGATGCCATCCGGCGCGGGCGGGTGTGCACGCTCGACCCGTTCGCCCCCGGTCTCGATTTCTTCGACCATGTCGATGAGGACATCGAGGAGCTTCGGGCACGCTGGAACATCGTGCCAGCGGCTGTCGGCGTGGACTGCCCATGTGTGGTGTGCGCCCGGAGCGACGAGGAACAGTCCGCGCCCAGCGCCTGATCCGCCTGACTGCAGCTTTCCACGAGGGGCGCGACCTCAGGTGACCGGGATCGCCCGAAGTCGGCTGAAACCGAATGAGACGAGGATCATCAACGCCGCGGCCACCAGCATCGCGGTGGCGCCGTTCGTCTCCTCGAGAAGCAGATCCCACACCACGAAACCGACCGGCGCCGCCAGACTCGTCGAGAACTTCATCGACGCGATCGCATCGCGAGCACCGAAGGATCCAGCCACTCGCACGACCTGACCGAGGGCGGTCGATTGGGAGGCGAACTCCGCACCACCGAAGATCAGACCGACGGCAGCCAGAGCCACGAGTTCGATCCGAGCGGTGAAGAATATGGGAACCATCGCGAACGCCGCGAGCAGGAGCCCGGTGATGAAGAGCGCGGCGAGGACCGGATCCCGATCGCCATCCAGTCGGCGTTCGAACCTGCGCACGAA
>Ga0214923_10008689_pt1 | contig 10744 bp, 8 predicted proteins | sample LL1510_MetaG_FD_177993 | JGI IMG/M metagenome (GOLD analysis project Ga0214923, IMG submission 177993) | Freshwater microbial communities from Lake Lanier, Atlanta, Georgia, United States - LL-1510 | ecosystem: Environmental > Aquatic > Freshwater > Lake | place: USA: Georgia | collected 2015-10-15
CGGTTAATAAGTTTGGGCACATCCTAATAAATCGCTAGACTTTCCAACGCTTTACTTTGCGCCCGTAGCTCAACGGATAGAGCATCTGACTACGGATCAGAAGGTTCGGGGTTCGAATCCCTGCGGGTGCACTTTGATTTTAAAGTTTCTAATAAATCCCCTATAAATAGAATTAAATTTCTTCAGAAAGTTAGGTCCACCCCCTTTAAATTCTTATTCAAAAATTCATCAAGTAAAAGTAGAAAATAATATAATTTGCAATAATACAAAAACCTAAATTCAAGTTAAGGTGAATTCTTACAGTATAATAACAACAAATTAGAACCTATATAAATTGAGAGAGATTATAAAAATGAGAATTTCTTTAATAAGTCGTAGTAAATCAATAATTCAAGTCATTAATATACTTTGCTGGATTCGAAACTTTCGGAAGTCAAAATGGTTTAATTTAGATCAAATACCCAGAGCTCTCAGTTTCTATTTTTCGTTTAAAAATGCCCAATTAAGTAACTTAAAATCAGCTGAAAAATGCGTTGAACAAATTTTACAAAAAATTAAGCCGGTTAGTAGCCCTATTGAAATTATAAGAGTAGGACCAGCCTTTGATTCTGGGTATATGGTTGCTAATATCGGAAAAGTCGATTACTTGATAAGTGGTGGAGCGGGTAAAAATATAGATTTTGAACTGCATTATGCTTCGAAAGGTACGATCGTTGACATTTGTGATCCATTTGTTAAAAAACTCCCTAACTACCACTCAAATATTACTCACTACAAAGTTTTACTCGAAGATTATGATGTAAAGAAGCATAAACGAAATTTATGGGATTTTAAAGATCTAATAAATCGAGAATTAGTTATGAAGACTGATGTTAAAATGCTTAAATTAGACATCGAAGGTAGTGAACTTAATTTATTGAGCAAGGAGAATGTAAATTTAGACAAGTTTAACCAGATTATCATCGAAATACATAAATTGGATTCAATTCTAAATTATTATGACAACATTAAATTCTTAAATTTGTTTCAAAATCTTTTAAAATTCCATCATGTAATTTATTTTAATGCAAATAATAATGGGTTTCTATTGAATTTTGGAGAATTATTTATCCCAGAAGTTTTCGAATTAACTTTACTCCACAAAAAATATTTTGAGGATTCTAATTTTTCTAAAACTAAGGTGTCCACTAACAAGTCAATAAACAATGTAAATCGTCTTCCAATCCCGGACATTTTTGACTTAAATTCAAACTTAAGAATTATAGAATGAAGTTAATTATTTTTAATATAGAAGAAATAATTCGGTTTGAATTGGCTTAATTGAACCTAATAAAGTGTATTTATAAGTTTTAAAACTTTTTATAAATTAGGTTGGCTTCAAGTGAAGTTAATGATATCTTCTGACTATGCAATATACGGTATATATCGATTATAATTACAAAGGGTGGATTCTTGAAGCAATAGTAAGGGAGTCTGCAGCTGCTATTGGCCTAAAACTGAATATAGTTTTTGTGCCGAGTAGGAAATTACATCTGTTAAATTTATATATGGTTGTGAAATATAACTTAAATTTGAAGACAAACGCTCCAATTCTTTTCGTTAATCAAAATACTTACCTTAAGGAAATAAAAAGGGCAAAAATTGAACTAAAATCGAAACAAGTTCGAATTTTGTTTACCCATTTTCCAGACTTGGATAACTCAATTTCTCTATACAAAGAGCATTTTACTAGCGTTGATAAAATTTTTGTAATGAATTCATCAGATTTGGAAAAGCTCGTGAAACTGGGTCTTCCTAAATTTAAGATTACAGTGACTTATGGTGCGATAGATAATTCTAAATATTATCCATTGAAACCTAATGAAGCTTTTAAATTTCTTGAGTTTCCATATATTTTAATTGCCGGTGACTGTAAAGAACGTAAGAGTCCGAAAAGACTTTATGGAATAGCAAAGCAAATGCCAGATTTAAAATTTATTTTTCATGGAAATGGATGGAAAAAATTTTTTTTGCGAGAGTTTAAAAAACTTCCAACAAATTGTGAATTTCATAGTTTTCGAATTACTAGACATGCAGAATTTATGAGACAAGCATCAGTATACTTATCATTATCTAAAATAGAAGGCGGTCCTTATCCTACTTTAGAGGCGTTGGCTTCTGGTACACCTACAGTCGCAACAAATACTGGATGGAACTCTGAATTAATTAACGTACAAAATGGTTTTTTAGTAGAAGATGATACTACTGACAGTCAAATTGTTAAATACATAACACAATGTATCGAAATAAAAAAGTCCATTTTCAATTTAAGCTTATTACCTATTAATTTAACTTGGCAAACCTTGGGCGAGCTAATCTACAATTAATATTTTACCAGATTGGTAGATAAGCTTTAATGGATCTTAAATTTTTCTACGAAGTTAACGTACTTATAGATTTTAAGATACTCTTTGGTAATGACCCTACTATTGCATAATACTTTAAATCAAATTGTATGACTACGGCATTGATTTTTGGTGCAACAGGTCAAGACGGTCAGCTACTTGCAGACAAATTAATACGGAACGGATATTCTGTTATTGGAATTGCAAGGACTGTATCAAATTTACAAAAAAATCCTCTAAATTTGCTACGTCCAAAAGTTATCTTGGGAAACATTTTGGATGGTGATTATGTTTTAGGTGTTATAAATGTTTTTAAGCCAGAAATAATCTATAATCTGTCAGGCCAATCTTCGGTAGCTAAATCTTATTTAGACCCAGTCAATACCATCCATGTTAATTCGCTCGGAATCTTAAATGTGTTAGAAGCAATCAGAAAAATAAATCAAGGAAACAGGACTAGAGTATTTCAAGCTTCATCATCAGAAATGTTTGGAAGTTCTAACTTCCCCTTAAGTGAACAATCAAATTTTCACCCTATATCCCCTTATGCCATTTCAAAGTATCTTGCTCATAGAATATGTGTGGAATACAGAGAGAAAAATAATGTATTTGTTAGCACAGGAATAATGTTTAATCACGAGAGTGAACTACATGGGGAAAATTTTGTTTTTCAAAAAGTTATAAGATCGCTGGTACGGATTAAGCAAGGTAAAGAAAATAATTTAAAACTCGGGAATTTAAATATTGAAAGAGATTGGGGATACGCAGGTGATTATGTAGATGCAATGGTAAAAGTTATGGAACACAATGATTCTTCTGATTATGTAATTGCTACTGGTAAAAGTTATACTTTAAAAAATTTAATTGAGGAAGTTACAAAAATTCTTGGTATAAATAAAACTATAGAAGAGCTTGTCAAAATTGACAGAAAACTTCTTCGTCCGAACGATATCGCTAAATCTGTAGGAAATCCAACAAAAATTAAGAACGAGGTCAGTTGGGAAAGTTCAATCGAGTTTACAGAACTAGTAAGTAAAATTATTGAGTTTAACTTGAGAGAATAAGTCGAGTATTTAAAAGTATATATAATCATAACTAGGTCAGGGAGATAAAAGCAATTCGAAGCTTACATCTGGAACTTTAAAATGTACATAGGAATATAAACTACTAAGGAAATATAAAGTTGCCGCCCCTAAAAAATGAGTTTATGGCAAGTTTCTGATAAATGGAGTCAGCCAAAGATTAAAATTTCAATTTAATAAATTGAGAAGATTTTTAATACTTTAGTATAGTCATAGCCCCAACCGAAAATAAATTATAGATATATTTTGGAGACTCTGTGTGTGCAATTTTAGTATAAATTATACTAATAAAAACGAAATTAAAGTATGTAGCATTCCTTCATCAAGCTATTCCTGAGCTAAGCTAAATATTTGATGTATAGTCAGACGGTGACCGATGCACTTACAAAAGTTCTATATATTCATCCATATAGTGATTCTTACAACGGAGCTGAAGAGCTAGATATAATTTGTGGCCTCAATATATTAAAAGAAATTTCATCAATAGAGGTCTATCGAGTTGCAGTCGATTTAAACGATAAGAGTCTTAAAATTGATTTTGTTCATAATTTGAAATCATCAAATTTGAAAATAATACCCTTTTTTAGATATTGGATTAATTTTATATCAGCACCAGATAACACGCTTCGCCAGGCGTTTTCATTTAAAAATTCAATGGAAGTGATGGAATTGTGTAAATCTTTAGGTATCGATGTAGTTTTTACTAATACTTCAAGCACTTTTCTTTTTGGTAAGCAAAAAAAAATCAGGCATATCCATAGAAGTGTAAGTTTTGAGCCAGTTTATGTAACTAAATCTGTTGAAAATCCAGTTAAAAAAATGATTCACGTTTTTTTAAAATTTTTAACTGTGTTGAAAGAGCTTCATTGTGATTTAATTTTTACCATTAGCCCTCGTGATGATAAATACTATAATCACGTTTCATTTATTTCATGCAAGAGAGTTAAAACTCAAATTTTACCATTAAGACAGTTAGCCTTCACAGAAAAATATGATTCAAACCAATTTGGTAAAGATGATCTAAATATAGGTTTTCTTGGTTCTACGTACAATGTTTTGCATAATGAGCGCTCTCTGAGATATTTACTTGAGACTTTAAGTCATGACTTTTTGGATTCTAATCACATGATTTTTAATGTTTATGGGAAAAAAATAATGAAGGAGATTAAGTCTAGGTATACATCTAATCGAATTAGATTTCATGACTGGATCCCAGACATCAAAGAGATTTATAATTTGAATCAAGTATTCTTAGTTCCAAATTTTTTAGGTTCAGGGATGCAATCGAAAGTGTTTGAACCACTAGTTGCTGGGAGAATCTTAATATGTGACCCTAGAGTGCTGTCAGGGTATGACTTTAAGCCGAATTATGAGTTTATTCCAGCAACTAATACGATGGAATTTATCAATAGTTTAAAATGGATAAAACTTAACTTTTATGAAAGCAGCACTATGTCCGAAAGGGCAAGAATAAGGTCACTTGAACTTTTTGGTCCTGAAATAATAAAATCTACGATTTACAATAATCTACGCGTAAATGATGGTCACACTTAATCTAATTATTAATTTTATAACTGATGTCACAATACATCTTTGATTTTAATCACTATGGGTTAGAATTCGTCGTACTAAATAACTAAGGAGAACAATGATTATTTTTCCACTACTCTCCAGATTTCCTACAAATATGGCCTATGGAGTTACTACGGAACAAACAGCAAATGCATTGAGGAGTTTGGGTTATAAAGTTTTAATTTTAACATCGAAGAAAGATGAAAAGATTTTTACAGAGCAAAAAGTCGTTGGATTATGTAAAAAATCTCAATTTCTAATTCTCAATAGTAATGTTAAGAATCTTGTGGGCATTAGATTAACTATATTTACATTAATATATGGCCTAACCATTAGTTTTAAGTATCGTCACATCTCTAATTTATTTTGGACGCGAGATTTACTTTTGTCACTTATACTCTCATTTACTTCAAGCTCTTTTATAGTGTGTGAAATTCATAGAAAACCTTCAAAAATTGGTTTATTTTATTTATTTGTTCTAAAAAAAAGAAATAAAGTTTTGCTTGCCGTAATTTCAAGTGCCTTAAGAATAAAACTTGGAATAGGAGAGTACGAATCAGTTATAGCCCCAATGTCAGTTAATTCCAAAGAAATTGAATACTTTTCAAAAATTCAGGGTCCTCGCAAAAAGAAAATTGTTTATCTAGGGAATTTGTTCTCAGGAACACACAAATTAAACGTTAACCTAATTAATGAATTAGCACATCAAATGCTACTTGACTTTCCAGACTGGACTATTGAAGTTATTGGCATAAATAAAAATGCTTTTAAAAGTTCATGCCTTAAAGGAATTCCTACGAATCTGAGAATAATTGAGCGGCTAGGCAGGCAAGAAATCATGATAAAATTATCTGAATCAAGAATTGGGCTAGTTATATATCCAAATAATGAATATTTTCACGATAGTTTTCCAATAAAGATTGCAGAATATGCAGCAGCAAAACTAGCCATTGTGGCAAGTGATACAGTTGCTCATAGAAACATTTTAGATGAATCTAGATGCGTTTATTTCAAAAGCGATTGTTTAATTTCTCTCAAAGAAACTCTGGCACGTTTAATCAATGACGATCAACTTCAGCTCCGACTCTCACAGAATGCTTCCAAGTGGGTTAGTAATTTAACCTATGAAAATAGAGTAAATGCTGTCTTAAAGCAATTAGAAATTCAATATAAAACCAATAGTGTTTCTCAAGGAAAATTCTAAACACAGGCTATTACCTTTGAAATGTTATAGACATACATTGAATAAAATCAGATTAAGTTTCTATAAATGGTTGCTATGCCAGTTGGCTAGTACAATCAAACTCCAAAGGAATCGAAACTCAGTAAAACTACCACTTTGTGGGGCATTACTTAACTTCTTCAATAAATTAAAATCAAAGTTAAAATTTGAGCTCAAATATTTGATTGAATCCATTATTAGATCTGGATTTTCTCTTAACCAATACCCTAACGGACTTACAAAGCCCTGCTTTTTATAGTTTTTATCAAAATGAGACAATTCTGGATAACCTTCAGTTAGAATTTTCTTACGAAGTTTTTTGAAATGATGTTTTTTCATTTCTGCAAAGCCATGACCAATGATATTTTCATCGAGAAATGGGCTTCGTGCTTCAATTGAATGCCACATCGAAACTCTATCTAGCTTTCGGTTTGACTCCATAACCAACCATATTTTTAAATCCCTGACAAGCAAATTTGCAACTCGATTTTTGTCTTGTTCAATTAAATCAAATGCTATTTTTGGAAGGTGAGTGTCAATAAGAGTTGGGTTGAATCCTGAAATAGCACTTATTTGATTCATATCAATTATTTTTTGCCAATATAGCCAAAATTCCTCGCTTTTACTTTCAAATATGGCCAACAACAACTTATCTGCAGGCTCAAAATTGTGATTAGTTTTTTGAATAGCTTTTAGCAATGTCTTGTTGTTTAATAGGGGCAAAAATCCTAATTTTTTAACAGCAAGATATCGGTCATACCCCCCAAAAACTTCGTCAGCTCCATCGCCTGTTAGAACTAAACGGTGGCCTTCTTTTGCAATTTGTGAATAAAGTACCATCATGGATAAACCAGTAGGATTTGCATTAGGTTCTTCCATCGCATTGGTAAATCTATTCAATAACTCCGGTACAGAATTTGGACCTGGCATTTCGACAGAACTAAAGTTAATTTTAAGGTTCTTAGCGTAATTTGATGCTTTTTCAAAATCGTTATTATAGCGTTCCTTATCCGAACCAGGCCAGCAAACACTAAAAGCAGTAGCCCTTAAACCTAATTCAGCTGCAGTTAAAGCAATTATGCTTGAATCTAGACCTCCAGATAATGAAATTGCAAAATTGCTATGCCCATCCACTCTTGTTTCAATGGCGTTTGTGATTTTCTGCCTTAAGTTTTGATCAGAGAAAGTCTTAATTGACTTTGGAAAGAAATTTTCTCTGCGGATAATTCTATGCAAATTGATGTCAAATATAATGTACTCGCCTGGATTAACTGCTTGTATTTCCTTATAAATTGTTAATGGATCAGTCGTATAACCCATCACTAGGTAATTTGATAAAGCGTTTTCATCAATTGATATCTTACTTAAACATTTCTTGATAAGGTTAAGTTGGGAAGAAAAAATAAAAGAATCTCTATTTATATGAAAGTAAAGTGGTTTTTTGCCTAAAAAATCTCGAGCCAAAATAATACAGTTACTTTTTTTATCATAAAAAGCAAATGCAAACATACCTTCTAAATCTTGTATACAAGGAGTCCCAAAAGCCGTCAAAGATTTAAGTAAGACTTCAGTATCTGATTCGGTGATGAATTTAATGCCTGAAATACTCATTTTATTTCTGAGTTTCTTGAAATTAAAAATTTCCCCATTAAACACTATAATATCGCCACCTAAGTGGTGTTCCATTGGTTGATTGCTTCTTGGAAATGGATCGGTCATTGAAAGTCTTGTTGCTCCCAGTGTTAATCCGTTCTCCAGGTATACCAATTCCTGGTGGTCAGGACCGCGCCGATTAAGCAAATCGAAATTCTGCTTAATTCCAATCTGAACTTTGGAGCCTATGCCACCTACAATTCCACACATACAAGTAGCATACTAGTATAATAAAAATTATAAATTGATTTGACTCATGTTATATAGATTTTCTTTCATTTCTAAAATTAAATAATGCCGAGACTAACGATCCAATAATAAACAACGCAGCCAAGAAATATGAGATATCTTTTACCCACTCGATAGAGCCAGAGTAAAAACCAGCAAGAGTTATGCCAACTCCCCAAAGTAGTGCGCCCAATACATTTGCGGATAAGAACTTGTAGTAATTCATCTTTACAGTGCCAGCAATGGCTGGCACAAAGGTTCTAACCCAAGGAATATATCTAGCAATTACCACAGACCACCAACCATATCTTTCATAAAACTTCTCAGATCTTGCCAACATTCGCATCATTCTTGGGGTATTTCGCCGCTGCAAATATGGCCGGCCAAGCTTTCTGCCAATTACATAACCAACCTGATCTCCAATAAAGGCAGCTAAGAAGACAACGCAAATTAAGATAACAATATTTACATCATCTCTGGCAGCAGCAACTAGCCCTGCGCTAAATAGCAAAGAGTCTCCAGGTAAGAAAAATCCAATTAATAAACCAGTTTCAACAAAGATAATCATGCCAATTACTAGGTAAAACAAAAAGGGCGCTACCGTTGATAACTGAGTATCAAAGGTTGCAGCAAAGTTATACATCAGTTAAGTGTTTTCAATTAAGCGTTTTTCTTAACCGCAGCTGCCACCTTTTGCACCACATTTAAATCAAAAACACTTGGCACAATAAAATTAGCATTTAATTGCTCAGCGCTAACACAGGAGGCAATCGCATCAGCTGCTCGAATCAACATATCATCGGTTATCTTAGTAATATTTGCATCCAATAAACCCCTAAAAATTCCTGGGAAGACCAAGACATTATTGATCTGATTTGGCTGATCACTTCTACCAGTTGCAACAACTGCGGCATGCTTTCTGGCAATTATCGGATCTATTTCAGGATCAGGATTGGCTAGTGCAAAAACTATTGAGTCTTTGGTCATAGATTTAATATCACCTTCAGTTAATACATTTGGTGCACTAACACCAATGAAAATATCACAATCAGCCATTGCATCAGAGAGTGAGCCAGAAAAATCACCTGGTGAGCAGTTTTCCACAAACCATTTACGCATCGGATCGCTATCGCCCTTATCTTTAAATACCAAGCCATCCTTATCAAAGCCAATAATATTTTTAGCACCCTTTGCTACTAGCAATCTAGCAACTGCAGTTCCAGCAGCCCCTACTCCACTTAATACAACCTTGGTATTTTTCAAATCTTTTTTCACTAAGGCAAGAGCATTTGTTAATGCAGCTAAGACCACAATTGCTGTGCCATGTTGATCATCATGAAAAACTGGAATATCTAATAACTCGCGAAGTTTGGCCTCAATTTCAAAACAACGAGGAGCAGAGATATCCTCTAAATTAATACCACCATAAACTGGTGCAATAATTTGGACAGTTCTGACAATCTCATCCACATCTTGGGTATCAAGGCATACTGGCCAGGCATCAACATCAGCAAATCTTTTAAATAAGGCTGCTTTTCCCTCCATTACCGGCAAGGCTGCACCTGGTCCAATATTTCCAAGTCCTAGAACGGCAGAGCCATCAGTTACTACAGCAACAGTATTTCGCTTAATAGTTAATCTTCTTAAATCTGATTTATCTTTTGCAATTGCTTGGCTAATTCGGGCAACTCCTGGAGTGTAAGCACGGGATAGATCATCACGAGTTTTAAGTGGCACCTTTGAGGTTACCTCAATCTTGCCGCCAAGGTGGAGTAAAAATGTTCGATCTGACACCTTTCTAACATTTAAATTAGAATTTTTTGAGATTGCTTGGGTAATTTGTTCAGCGTGATCGGCATCAATAGCATCACAGGTAACATCAATTACCACTCGCTCTAAGACAGATTCGACAACATCAAGTGCGGTAATAGATGCACCCATAGCTAATATTGCTTGGGTAATTAGCGCAACTGGCTGAGCGGAAACAGCACCATCTACCCGAATAGTTATGCCATAACCAGGACTAGTACTTGCCATTTAAACAACACCATATAAGCGATCACCAGCATCGCCTAATCCTGGGACTATATAACCTTTCTCATTTAACTTCTCATCTAGTGCACCAGTAACCAACTTTAAATTTAACTTACTTTGTGCAAATGCTTTTTCAAGGGTGGCAATACCCTCTGGAGCTGACAAAATACAAATTGCTGTTATATCTATTGCACCCTTGGCGGCTAAAAACTCAATAGCTGAAACTAATGTGCCACCGGTAGCAAGCATCGGATCTAAAATGTAACACTGGCGATTTGTTAAATCCTCTGGCAATCTATTGGCATAAGTTGATGCCTTTAAAGTTTTTTCATCCCGAACCATTCCCAAAAAGCCAATCTCAGCAGTAGGAACTAATCTGCTCATTCCTTCAAGCATGCCAAGACCTGCGCGCAGAATAGGAACTACAACCGGAAGTGGTTTGGTAATCGCAGCACCATTTGCATTAGCTACCGGTGTCTTAACCGTTACTGGGTGAGTTTTAATCTCACGCATTGCTTCATAGGCAAGTAGGGTGACAATCTCCTCAGTAAGACGCCTAAAAGTTGGTG
>Ga0214923_10008690_pt1 | contig 10741 bp, 7 predicted proteins | sample LL1510_MetaG_FD_177993 | JGI IMG/M metagenome (GOLD analysis project Ga0214923, IMG submission 177993) | Freshwater microbial communities from Lake Lanier, Atlanta, Georgia, United States - LL-1510 | ecosystem: Environmental > Aquatic > Freshwater > Lake | place: USA: Georgia | collected 2015-10-15
AGTTTAACAGACGCGACAGGTATTCCTAGTTCAGATACCCATTTTCCAATAGGACCTTTATAAAATGAGTTTTTAATGCTTGAGGGAAGAGCTAAAAAGCACAAAAACAAATTTCGATCTAAGAAAGGATATCTTGACTCCATTCCTAGTGATCCAGCTACATGCTCGTCCTTCATGAGATAAGCGCGTTGAGTTCCTCTGAACAGGTTTTTCCATGGAAGGATGGAACGGATATCGTTAGGAAACTTTCCAGCAAAAGATGATACGTTAGCAAGTGGCTTTCCTTGAAAGCCATAGTCTGAATAAATCTCATCCGCACCTTGACCAGAATACGACACTTTGCATCCCATCTGTTTTCCCTGTCGTAGCACATTAAAAAGACCTACCGTACCAGGATCTTGATGAACGCTTTTAATGTCCAGCAATGGTTGGTGCTTTGTATAAGAACAGTCTTCAACATGTGTTGATATCCATTCTAGCGATGATATATAGTCGGATTGACTTAGTGACAAGAAGGACATGCCAAGGTCTTCCTGTCTTTTTTTCATGACGTCCTTATCTTCGCAGCTTGGAATACCTATATAAAACGGCTTCAATCCAAGTTGGTGAGAACGATAAGCAATTAAGCCACTATCGAATCCAGATGAGACAGGAATTAACAGCCTGCCATTTTGCGGCTTTCTCTTAAAAATTGCGCTATCAAATGCTTTTGTCCACTGTGAGAAATTTGTTTCATGCGAGATCGTTTTAAAATCATGTACTACCTCATTCCTAACAATGCGATTAGCAGATAAGTCTATTTCGACTAGCCGATTCTCCGGTACGTCACACACAAGGGGATTGATTAGTGTGTTCGATCCTGATGCATATGTCGAAATTACCCATAAATCTTCTTCGGGTGAATAGCCAATCGAAACTGGCTTCGTACGAAACAAATCAGTGGCAATACTAAGGGTATCTTTGCTAATCGAATAGATGCATATCGTAAACTCACCATCAAGAAACTGAATTGCCTCACGAATGGATCCTCTGTCTTCTATTAAGCTTAAAAGGAACAGTGTATCATTTCCGTGGTATTCAGAAAATACCTCCTCGTTGTAAAGTTCGCCATTAAAAAATATTATATAGTCATGATCATTCGCATAGATTGGCTGGGTTGTAAAGCCTCCATTTAACGACAGGAGATTATGAACAATCTTACGCCTGTTAACGCTGATGGTTTCTGTTGAATCTGGCCCTCTCAGCTTGTGCACTATCTCTGCCTGAGACGAGAACTCTTTTGCTGCGGACGTAATGAAAAGAAAGCTACACATATTTACAGGTAATTTACGGTTACTGAATTGAGAAGCTTTTGTGGAAACTCTGCAGGCCTATAGTCTGAGCGGATAGAAGAACTCATATGTTTTCGTAGCTTCTCGTATATGGTAAGCCGGCATGGCTCAAATATCCTGGAACTGAACTTCATGAGCGATTCATCATTGGGATTCAAAACAACATCTAACGTGAGCAGTAGATCTCTGGGTCGAGTTTCATTTCCTAGGCCTATTAAATCAACATAACTGCCGTGTGTTAAGTCGCTAACAGCGTTTGGCTCGTGTTTTACGATGAGTCGTGGATGAGGGAAATATGTTGATAAGGCCCTGAACAATATTACGGATTGGCAAGACAGCATGAATCTGTCATGGACTACAACTAGCCGGATTACTTCTTGTACTATTTCAAATATGTTTGCAGCAGTGAGAATGTATGAATAGCTTACTGTGTCTTTTTCTAAAAGAGAAATCCTCTGGATTTTGAAGGTGTTGCGATCTGATTTGAAAAACTCCGCTAGAGTATGGTCTTTGGTTTCCATAAAACGTCTTGCATTTTCTGCAATTGCACCGGTTTCGAGATGATGGGGTTCTGTGGCCATTCGTACCGCAGATCGAAAAGACTTAAATGAGCCAGTGAATAAACACGATCTATAACAGCGAGTTTTATAGTTTGTGTAATAGTTGAAGCTGGGCAATGACTGGCAATCAGTGACAATTCTAGAGCCTCCTAGGTTTGGCACAAATATATTGTGAGACCACTGACTGTTGAGACTAGGAGCTAGGATTGTATTGTATCTAGAACAGCATATTAGCCAATCTTTTGCACTCAGTGTTGGATAAATATCAATCTTTCTGTCCTCTTTTGAATTTAGCAGTCGATGAATCCAGTCAGTCCGCCGAGGATGAAATGCCGACTCAACAGGGCCGATATACGCAGTTTGGCCATTAGATTTTCGTATTTGTTTCGTTGGTGCGATGATGGCTGATTCATCAAGTAGCCCTTCATGGATTGTAAGCTCAGAAATTGGGAGTGCCTTGCAGCCAGGAAATAGATGGTCGAATAGAGGCACAAAGGCTGGGTTTGTATTGAGGCGGATTTTTTCTGATTTTCTGTATATTGACAATAAAAATCCGAACGTATTGATAAGTGGATTCTGTAAGTGATGCAAATCGCCAATTCTAATCCATAATCCTGAGAAAAGGTTGTTGATGGTTCCCTCATCATGCATATCACCAGGCTGGTAAAAGATATACCCCTTTCCTTCTTTTAAGTCTCTAACGCTTGTTCTTCTTTCACTGATTTGGCTGTAGGTGATGCTTATGGTTCCGCTCTCGTTGATTCGATTCTGGCATTCGCCGGATCCTATCGGAAAAATATGGTAATTCACTTGCCATGTGATATTTTCACTATTTTATCAGAGCTTCATGCCTCTGCTGCGCCCGCTTTTCAACTTGTACACTGTGGTCGCGTTCATTTCTTTTGTGGTCTGAGAATTCTGAGCTTAGTTTGTTTGATCAGACATTCAATAGTGATGAATAATAGGTTGTTTATTTGGTAGATTTAGACTAGCCCATTTTCATCACAATGAGACCAGGAGATTGATGCATCAGTTCGTTTGCACGGTGGGTTGATTGCTTGTGGGTGCGCCTGGATGTCATCTACTTTCTTACTTTTGATGCTCAATAACAGCTAACGAAACCCAGCTGCTACGCCATGGCTTATCCACTCATCTCTTCGCAGCCGCCAGGCTAGCCTGTTTAAAACAACTGCGGCTCCTGGTCTGGTTGTGTGTCGAAGCGATCAGGCGGTGCATTCATCAATCAATCAGCCAACGGCCATCCATTAAGGAGATGGCTACTACTGTGATGGATATTGAACTCTTTGTCTGTTAAAAAATATGCTTCATAATCAAATTGGAGACCCTATTTACGTAGCTAGATATCGTTAGCATTCTGTATCCAAAGTATATGTTCCTTTGGGCATGCGCTAACAATAAGCTCAGGTCGTTCAATTCAAAGAATTCCCTTAAAATCCCAGAAAAATGAGATGAAGGTGTGCATTCCTGCTGAAGTTTCTTTATAATTGTTCTTGACAAACTTTCAGACAACTCTGGTTGCGCCCCAAATCCTTGCTTCGGTGTATCGATAGAGTACGATGGATCAATCGAGTTAAGTAGTACACGTAGATATGGCTTCAGCACATTATGACCACTTACTTGCTGAGCTATTTCATATGGAAGGCTTAGTGCTGACTCGGAAAGCGGCACACGCATAAAAGGTGTTCTGCATTCCACATTATTTAACATGGAAGCCATGTCAACTTTGGCAAGCACTATTTGTTTCATGTAAAAATGAACATCGTATTGCCTTGCCCGCTCTACAAACGGGGCGAGGGTATCTAAATTGCACGAGCCTAATGTATTTTCATCTATAATTTGTTGCAACATCCCTACAGTTTCTTCTGTTTTTTTACTATTGACCATTGACACGATTATTCTTGCCAGACTAAGAGTTTGAAATCTCAGGTTGGCATAATCTGCTAGACTATTAAGCGGTTGCGTGTAAGACGAATAACCAAAATATAATTCGTCTGCACCATCACCAGTTAGGCATACTCTGTAGCTTTTCCCAATGATCTGGGTCATTAAGTTGACCATCAAGCAAGATGTGTCGTCTATTGCATAAGATTGATTCTGTATTATTTTATCCAGTGAGTCATTGAGAAGTTGATCATCAATATCTACAAATTTCAGTTTAATATTTGCAATCTTGGCTGTTTTAGATGCGCGATTGTGCTCGCTTAGAAATTTTTCTCCTTTGAATCTTGCTGTATATGCAGTAACAGTAGTGGGGCTGGGATGAAGATGTGCAACTATTGCTGAGTCAACGCCTCCAGATAACAACATTGCATGACTATATGACGGCACAATATCTCCAATTTTCTTCGAAAGCTCTTTCTTGAGCTCCTCAAGGTACTCCCCTGGCGATATTAATTTTATTGATTCTATGTTTTCCAATGCTTGAGGTATTCTCCAGAAACGTCCAAATGAATATGCCCAACTCTCTAAGTCAAGACGACCATAAGCCCCGCTTGGATGCGAAAATATATTCGAAAATATACTTCTTGCTCCTGAGCATCCGCCAAAGAGTAAATATTCAATTATGTTTCTTGCCGAGAAAGTTGGTATTGAATCAGTCAATTTATGAATTGCTCTCGCCATCGCAAATGGCGATGATGAAGTTATAAATAATTCGCTGTCCTGATACCAAAAAAGGGGCTTCTCCCCGTATCTATCCCTCGCAGTGATCAAGGACTGGCTTTGCGGCTGTAGAAAAGTTAATGAAAACATTCCATCAACTTTGTCTAGGCTGCTTGGCCCATAATTATCGATATACTCGAGAAGAAACGATGTGTCACACTTATGCTCGACTGAAGGCGTCCATCTTGTGTCATTAACGGAGAATATCTCTCCATTATAAACCATTGCTGATAGACTGTTTGTTGAGAACTTAGGTTGAGGTTGTGTTCTTTCGGGGTCCGAAATCGATAACAGCGAATGTGAAGCAAACGTATTTCCCGATATCCTTGCGGCTCCAAATGCATCTTGTCCTCTAACGGCAAGATCTTCCGATGCTTGCTTCACTGCCGAGCTTATTTCATCATCTGAATAGCAGCTGCTGGTCCTCCTCGTAATGGTTATGAAGCCACACATCAGCATTGCACCCATGATGCAGACATGTGCTGCGCCAATGGCATTAGTGGTTTCTTGTCTACTCCTGTGAGGTGAATAGAGGGAATGTATGTGGCTGCAAATCGGTAAAAGTCGTTGTAAATCGGAGTGAAGATATGATTGTACAAGTGCCCAGGAAGTAGCCTAATTGTAATGCCTTCCATTCTGAGGATATCACCGTAGCTTACGACCGTTTCCTTGGGTAACATTGCATTTAAAATGGCCTGCCCGCATCTCCAGTTAAATGGATTAGGCCATGCTGCCTGAATGCGCTTATCTACAGCGGCGTTATTATAGATTTTTTCAATCAGGCTGAAGAACTGGTAAGCCGTTGCAACTAGTTCCTGTTGGCACGAAGAAGTAAAAGCTATAAGCCCCTCGTTAATTCCCCACTGCCAATCAGAACTTGTATAGAATAAATAACATTGAGGATCAACACCGAACAATGCCAATGCGGCAAGGAGTCTGTTTGTGTTCAGAAAGAGATCAGAGTCTATAAAAAGAATGCATCTTGAGTTGTCTGTGCATCCTTTCCGGTGGCCTTTGTTTTGCTCCCTCCATTTGCCGGCCCAATTGAGCCTAGCAGCCACCCTATCATACATTAAACCTTTTGCGGCTGCTGAGTCCTCAATGTTGTCGAGTTCGATGCAGTCGCTCAAGGATGGATTCTTTTGTAGCAAGAAGCTGTGGTATGAGCTATCTGTCTGAATGATAATCCGCTTGATTCCTTGCTTTGCCAACAGTTCTAAATTGGCGGGTATGACATTATTCTCGAGAAATGTTGCCTTTTGAACGTTTTTTCTCTTATGAAATACTACCGCAACTGTCTCATCCGACTGGATCTTCTTCGAGCATTCAATGGGTTCGGCCTCTCTTAGGTGGAATTTAATTCGAATGTTTTGCATGTGATGTAATCGAATCCTCTCTATTGCCTTGGCATCGATTAGTCGCTGGAAGTCTTCGCCCCCTCTGCCTGGGTTGTGGTCTTGCGTGTGCATTCGGATATTGTAGTGATAGGAGCCTCCGGTCACAAACTTTGCCTGATAGCATGATTGATCTTTCCTACGCTAGCACCTTCTTGTCCGGCCCAGAATCTCCTTTGCCTTAGCATAAATCGTACTAATGTACAGGTAAGTCTTGATCTAAGTTTACATATGTGCACTCCTTTGCATCCCAATATTGTGACTTCTATACCGTGATCGGACCCCTTAGGTGCTAGAGTAAAAATTCTATACCAATGTACATGTACATTCGCCCTGGCGACACAACACTCACTCATGGGCTACTCCTGAACTTTCCTGGTGAAGTCTTTATTGAAACTGGCACTTCCGACGGCAATGGAGTGCAAACAGCGTTAGAATGTGGTTTCAGTAAGGTTTGGTCTATTGAGATTGACCCCGCAAAAGTTATTGACGCCAGAGAGCGCTTTTCTTCTTTTATATCTAGAGATATCGTGGCAATATACGAAGGCGACTCCCTTCACTTGCTTTCCCACCTAGTCAATCAAATCCAAGACCGTAAAGCTACATTCTGGCTCGATGCGCACTGGGATAACGGAACCGTGGGCGAAAAAAAATGCCCTCTTTACGAGGAGCTCCTCGCTATTGCCGGACATATCCGCAGTGACCACAACATTCTTATTGATGATCGGCGTATTTTTGGTTTGCCTGGTTCGAACTGGGGAGCAGGCATAGCCGAGAAAGCTTTAGACCAAATGTGCTTCAAGATAAATCCAAAATATCACAAGCGTTATCATAATGGCGTTGTGCCTGATGACATAATCTCCTACAGTCAGCATAGTTATTGTACTGTCATTATCGATGCAGGAGCCCACAAGGGTGAGGCTACAAACTATTTGTTGTCCAAGTACCCGGGTTCATATGTAATTCAGTTCGAGCCCGCCCGTGCACTTTACGATGACCTTTTTCGCAGGTCCCTATCGTTATCAAATGTTCTTGTCTCTAGTCTTGCTGTTGCTGGAACAAATGGCAAGCGCCTCTTCACTTCGGATCATCCGACCTCACAGGGCGGAACAATTGCACCTGCGCATAACTCTGTAGTTGATAATTGGACACCCGAGCTCTACGATTCATCTGAAGTGCAGTGTTTTAAGCTAAGTGAATATCTCTCCAATATTAGCGATACTAGCTTGAGCGTCATCCTTAAGCTTGATATTGAGTCTGCTGAGTACGAGGTCCTGGATGATATACTCTCTTCTAAATCTCTGGCTCGTCCAATCAAAGAAATATATTGCGAGTTTCACTCTCGCTACATGAATGATGATGTCAAGGACTATTATGTTCATAGAGAAAAAATGATAGCCTCTGTCTGCGCCTCTTACGGAATCCCTATGCATATCTGGCACTAATGTCTTTTGCAGCCAATGGGAAGCTTTATATAGTATGTGATGGCGGTTTTGCGAACCGCATTAATTCTTTACTCCCTGGCCTATTTCTTGCGAATTTAATTAATTATCAGCCTGTTATCTGTTGGCCTGTTAATCGATGGTGTGGTCTTAAGCTTTGTTCAGCTCTCTCAGTCCCGTCTGAATTGTTAGTTTCGAGCTTAGAGCTCCATCAAATTGTCGCATCTATTGATACCCTCACCCTGCTTACGCACAATGTCGATCTGCCAAATCTCGGTCCTAGGCAGCGCAGATATGTGCAGCATCTTCATGATTCAGACCTCTCGTTTGTAACTTCTCTTTTAACGCGCACACGTTCTTCTCTATATTATCACGATTCTTTTCCTGCTTGGATTGATCTTCCCCTGATTCTCTCGCAGATCAATAGGTTTCGTTTCCAGCCCCAAATCTATTCTGCTGCTTTCCGATTCCTCCTCTCAAGTTCTCTTCTTATTGATCAAGCTTTTGCAAGATATACAGCGCTTCACTTGCGCGCCACGGACTTTGCTTCCAATGCTCCTGACCCATACCATTGGTACGATTATGTCAGGTCTTATCCCTCCGAGAAATTCTTTGTGTGTAGTGACGATTTAACTGTTGAATCACTTTTTAACAAACTTCCTAACGCTTTCGTGCGTGTAAAACGATCTTATGCCCGCAAGTCTGTCGTTGATCGGGATTGGAGGCACTTTGTATTTGACCCAGCTACAGATAGGTGGTCTCCTTTCAACATTGAAAGAGATGGATCAAGTGTATTTGAAGCGCTTGTGGATTTAGTATTACTTTCTAGTGCCTCAAACTCGATTGAGACCTCCGCTAGTAGTTTTCTTAGGCTCAGTTCCTTGCTTGGGCGGTCACAGCTAAACCCTCGTATTAATCCTGCACTATTTAAGAATCTTTCTAGATATTGATCTTCCTGTCACACTTTCTTTAGTTTTTGTTGCACACCATACAGCCCCGACGAAGGCGGCCGTTCAACATCATTATCCCATCTGCTCTCATGTAACTCTGTCAACTCTAAGCCGCTACAGTGAAGCGTCATCACGCGATTTGATCATCAGAACCATGTCCCCACAACCCCACATACTGAAACAGGTTAGATTCTTTAATATTTCCTCGCCTCTCTTGAATTATGCTTATAATGTTTATTCACAGAATGGCGAAGACGGAATCATTGACAGAATAATAGAAGTTATTGGTGCCAAGCATAAATTCTGCATTGAATTTGGTGCATGGGACGGGCAATACCTTTCTAATTGTTGCAACCTTGTCTCTCACAAGTATTGGTCAGGGGCATTCATTGAAGGTAATCCCGAGCGCTTCAAAGATCTTGCGGCAAGATATTTCCATAATCAGAGTGTCCTATGCATCAACTCGTTTGTTGGCCTAGAAGAGCCTGACAAGCTTGATAACATTCTCGAACGTGCATCTGTACCACGAGACTTTGACATTCTGTCGATTGATATTGATGGAATGGATTATTTTGTCTGGGAAAGCCTTGATGAGTACTCACCAAGGGTTGTAATTGTTGAGTTCAACCCTAGCATCCCAAACGATGTTGTCTTTGTGCAAGCCAGGGATTCAACTGTCAATCAGGGATGCTCTCTTCTCGCACTAATGATTCTAGCCGCTAGAAAAGGCTATAGGCTAGTATGCTGTACAAGCATAAATGCGTTCTTCGTTAAGAAATCATTGTATCAAGAGCTTAAGATTGAAAGTGACTTTATCTACCACTTATTCCAGCCTTCCGCTGACGGCCGAATTTTTCATGGCTACGATTCTCATATACATGTAGTAGGCATGCCCAATCTAATCTGGAGCAACATTGCTGTAACTAGCGAAGACTTTCAGGTTCTTCCTCGCTCTTTGCAGAGATATGGGGATAGCCAATCCTGATTTCCTATCTGGCGAATACATTGAAATTGACCGACTAGCTTGCTTTCCTGCACTTCATCCGGCGGTCTGTCAAAGTGAGCTTGGGAATTGCTTCAGTAATTACGTGTAACTGTTTGTCTCACGGCTTGAGTGTAGTCTTACTTCTGTCATAGACCTTGGCAGCTTACTGCCAATGCTACGCACTCTTTTACTTCCAAAGAGAAGGCGTCGTAGGGCTATAAGTAGAGCTTATTTAAAAAGGCCAGATCCTTCGCGGCCCGACGGATCTTTGCATTCTAAGTCACTGCGATATGCGATAAAAGTGTGCATGCCTCGCACTGATCTATGTGCAGCTCTACACAGTCGCTGCTGACCACCTGCCCCTCCAATCGCCAGGCCTTCCTCCAGCTGTAGAAGGTGACCACGTGAATACCCAGCTCAGCTGGGATCTGGGCCACGCTCTGCCGCTGTGGTGGACTCATCCGCCTTCTCACATCAGCTTTGACGGCCTCGCTGTAACGACGCATTGGTCATGTCCTCAAGCCCCCGGGTGTTTAGATCAGAGGGGTGACAACTGTCCTGAAACCGGAGGACTGGCAGAAAGTGGCAAGCAAAGACCAAGTGCTGCCGCCCCGGGCACCAGGATCAGTCCACTTGGCAACTGCCCTCGCCACGTGAGTGGCTTGCGGAGGGAAGGCTGTTTGCCGACAATGAAGTTGTCCGCTTTGCATCAACAACTTGTTACCCGTTTTTATTGACGCCTGGTAACACTGGTTCCTTGCTCTGTTCTTCCTTCTCTTCCACCGGGTATGGAGCTGCCAGGGCTTGCTCCATCTCCTGCTGGATCTGCTGTAGCCGGTAACCACGCAAACGCCGTTGCAGGGTGCGCAGGTGACACTCGCCATAGCGCTCTGGGTTGTGGGCGATCAACCGCTCCATCAGGGTTTTGGCCCTGATCAAGGGTTCGGCTTGCAGCCACTGCTCGATCAGTTCCACATCAGGTTCAAACGGGTCAGGCCTGGATCGCTTGCCGGTCCGGGGCTTGGGCTTGCGTCGCCTTGGCTGACTGCTGTGCCACAGGGTCTGCAGGCCGCCCAGGAAGACCTCCAGGGACCTGTTCTCGGCTGCCAGATCACGTTCTGCCTGAGCTGAGCTATTCACAGAACTCTGTTCACCGCTAGCCAGCACGGCCAGCTGTCCATGGCAACGGCGGATGGTGCTCAGCAGCGCCACCGGGTCGGTACTGCGCTGCAGATCCCGCAGCGCCTCCGCTTGCTCCTGAGCCAAGGCCACGCTTTTGATCAACCTTTGCAGCGGCGTACGCGGCGGATGGTGCTGCCGCTTGATCCGGGCGCCTTGGCGCTCGCTGGTTTTGAGCTTGAACGAGGGCTGAAACAGATTGGTGAACAGTCGCAAGG
>Ga0214923_10008691_pt1 | contig 10741 bp, 10 predicted proteins | sample LL1510_MetaG_FD_177993 | JGI IMG/M metagenome (GOLD analysis project Ga0214923, IMG submission 177993) | Freshwater microbial communities from Lake Lanier, Atlanta, Georgia, United States - LL-1510 | ecosystem: Environmental > Aquatic > Freshwater > Lake | place: USA: Georgia | collected...
AAGGCGGGGCGGCGATGATGGCCTATGCCAAGGCGCAGTTTACCCAGTGCAGCGCTGCGGAGGTGGCCGGGGTGGAGAAAGCTCTGCTGAAGTACTGCGAACTGGACACCTTGGCGATGGTGATGCTCTGGGAAGAGTGGGTGCAACAGATGGGAAATTACTCCCAAAAAACCCCGTGAAAAGGAATGGGGTCGGTAGCCCTGCGGATATCTTTAATTATTTTATGCTCTAGGCATTTGAATGCACAGCTTTAAAAGCATTAATAATCAGCGTTTTACAACAACATAGCTTAAGCTCTTGAATGAAAATTTAAAATTTACATAATCAAGCCATGGAGCTTAAACCATTCAATATTAGAACCTTATGCATGTTTAAGGAAAGTCGTGCCTCATATCAAAGGACAAAATTTGTCCTACCTCCCGTAGTAAATTAACTAGATGGCAGGAAAAAATATATTATTGGTGGAGCCTGGATATAAAAATAAATATCCACCGCTGGGTCTTATGAAAATAGCCCAGTATCATGGGCCTCGAGGTAAAAAAGATAACGTTACTTTCATTAAAGGAAAAGACCCCAAAGCCTTTTCTGTGGCGTGGGACCGCGTCTATATCACCACCCTCTTTTCATTCGAATGGGATAAAACGGCTGAAACAATTAATTTTATTATAGATGCTGTTGGAGGTGATACTACAAAAGTATTTGTCGGTGGAATATCAGCGTCACTGATGCCGGATGCTTATAAAAAAGAACCTGGCTGGTTTGGCCTAAGAGTTATCACAGGACTTCTTAACACGCCGCCGGCTCAATCGTTAGGTTTATCCAAAGAAATGGGTGATTTTTATGCCGATGATACATCAGGTATGCCAATTGAAGATTACGTCCCGGATTATGATATACTAAATCAAATTGCATATAAATATCCAGTCCATGATGCATATTTTGCTTACGCCTCTCGAGGATGCATAAGGAAGTGCAGCTTTTGCGGGGTGCCGAAACTCGAGGGAGGTTTATATGACACTCCATCATTAAGCTCAATAGTTAAAGGCATTGAAAAATTATATGGGCCGAAAAAGGATCTTATTTTAATGGATAACAATGTTGTAGCTTCGCCAAGATTCAAAGAAATTATGGATGAAGTTCGCAAGCTTGGATTTGAAAAAAATGCGAGGCTTAAGCGAGGAAAAGGCTTTGTCAAACGGCGAGTTGATTTTAATCAAGGTGTAGATGCAAGAATTCTAGCTAAAGACCCAATGTTTCTAAGGGAGCTGTCTTCTGCTTGTATAGATCCACTCCGAATAGCATTTGACCACTGGGGCCTACGTGAACCCTATGAAAAATCAATTCGTTTTGCTCATTCTTTCGGAATCAGACAGCTCTCAAATTATATGCTTTATAACTTTCATGATACTCCAGAAGATCTTTATCTTCGCCTAGAATTAAATATAAAATTAAACGAAGAACTAGGAATTAGAATCTTTTCTTTTCCAATGAGATTTCAACCTACCGACAAAAAAGATAGGACCCATATTGGAGAAAAATGGACAAAATACCAGTTGCGGTCTTTTCAAATTATTCTGCAAGCAACACATGGTGTGGTTAGCGGCGCACCTTCTTTCTTTAAGCACGCCTTTGGTTCAAGCAAAGAAGAGTTTTTAGATCTTTTGCTCTATCCCCAAAATTTTATTTTTCATCGTGAATGGTATGAAAAACAAGGTGGCAAAAGTGAGCGTGATGGCTTTCTGAATATTTTTAAAAAATTAAATTTTAATGAAAAATCAGATTTATCAAAATTTCTTTCCGCTGCTCACGCGTTGGGACCTGAAAAAATGACGGAAATTTGCCGAGATCCCAAAATAAAACCGGTTTTAAAATATTATGCAAAAATAGACGATGCACTATCAAAGCGAGTATATAAATTAAAACAAAAATGGAGTACAATGGCATCAAAACAAATGCCTAATTTGCCAGTTGAAAAAAGAGTTGAAGATGCCGGCTTAGACTCTAACGAGACTGATTTGTTGGCAGTTGCTTGTTTATAATGAAAATAAACCTTGGCAGTGATTTAATTGAGTGCCTTTCTTGGTCATTGTACGAAAATCCTATCGTATTATTCCGGGAAGCTATCCAAAACTCAATCGATGCATTTTCTGAACTGCAGGAAAACTGGCCTAAACTCCAAATTAATTTAAATCTCGATCAATCTAAAAGAGAAATTAGTATAAAAGATAATGGGCCTGGTCTTGGTGATCAGGATTTTAATAAAATCCTCGGAACTCTTGGAGCAAGCAGAAAGAAGCAAAGGAATTTAGCTGGTTGCCGTGGAATTGGCAGGTTAAGCGGCCTTGGTATTTGTGATGAAATAATTATTTCATCAAAAATAAAAGGAAGCGAATTTGAAAATCAATGCTTTATTGATGCAAAAGGCATTAAAAATAAATTAAAGGAAAATAACCAAGATAGCGATCTTGCAGAATTTTTATCAGAATTTATTAAGTTTTCCAAGAATAAGTGTGCAGATAATTCTCAAAGTTATTTTACTGTAAATTATAAAAATATTATTAGGCTTTCTGGAGATTATTTACTAAATCCTCAAACAGTAGAAAAATACGTCTGCGACATAGCACCGATACCAATCTCTGGAACATCACCAATTATAAAGAATATTGAAAATCTTTATAAGAAATTTATGTTGCCATACGGAATCGCAATTTCAATTAATGAAAATAATAATATTATAAAAAAATTTGATGAAAAAATGTTTGGTAGTGAAAACAAAAACCTCCAGTTTGAATCCTATGAAATTTCATCTGAATCGAGTCAAGTACTAGGAGTTGCTTGGTTTATACATCATGATTATCTTGGTGCCTTAAGTTCATCACCATTTCGAGGTTTGCGATTTAGGCATAAAAATATCCTTATAGGTTGTGAAGATACTTTTAGTAACTTGTTTAAAGAGCAGCGCTTTAATCGTTGGACTGTGGGCGAAGTGCATTCGCTTGATCCTTCTATTAGGCCAAGCGTAAAAAGAGACGATTTTGAACCAAACGCCTCCTTTAACGCGCTTGCTTATAAACTAAAGCCACACCTTTTTAAAGTTGTTCAACTAGCTCGAAAATCTTCCGTAAAGCGAGTTGAAGAAAAGTCACTTGCAAGAATTCTTGAACAAAAGCCTTTGCTAAAAAAAATACAAAAACGTCTTCAAGCTAAACTTCCTAAATCAATTTCTAAAAAGCAAGCTATTGAAATAGCTGAAGATATTTTTATGGCCTCAAAAGGAAAGTTATCACCAGACTTAATTTGCGGGGCATTTTTAACTAACAAAATATCAATCTAAATTATTTATTTAAAAAACTATGTATTATAGCTGCTATGTTTTTTAAAAAATCTCTGCCTTGATTTATTTTATGTACTGGAAGATTTGACTTCCGCAGTTGCTGAATTGCTTCATCAATAAGAGTCTTAGCTTTTATTAAGTTATTTAAAAATGTAACACGGAGTCTTGTATTTTGCGAGGCAATGCTTCTTTTAGCCCTTTTCTTTTTTTCGTTTTCAAAAAGTCTTCCTAAAGTTTTTTCCTCAGCTGCTTCCTTGATTTTCTTTAAAGAAAGTTTTGTAAGGATATCCGCGCGTCTTCTAAGTACCTGAGGTGATAATCCTGTGGTGTCAGATTTTGTACCCAGTTCTAGAATCAAATCAGCCTTTTTAAAAGTCTGGGAGTCTTTATTAAATAATCCCTTTAGCTTTTTACTTTTTGATACAAGCGATACGTGATTTGAAAATGATCCTGACCTAGGATCATTCTGAAATGCCTCATGTGTCATTCCGCGTTTTTCTGCCCGAAGTTTAAAAAGTCTATACGCCTCTACTTCATTTAGAACAGATTTCGGTGTAATATTCTTCGCTTCAGAATCTTCCGCTTCAGCTTCTTGATTTGCCGATTTGGCTAATTTTGAAAGGGCCTTATTTCCTTCGCGGTTTAAGGTTCTTTCCCAATCTCTTGCTTTATTAAGTCTATCCCAATTAACCATTGAGGCAGATCTATCCATGTGCAAATGACGAACATAATCAAGAACTGCTCTTTCTGATACATGAGACGGTACAATAGCAACAGGAATACGAGAAAAAAGATTTGGATTTTTAAAATACGCTAGCCGTAGTGCTATTGATCTTGAATTTCCCTCGTAAGCTATCAAAAGATTATTCTTGGATTCTTTACAATAAATGTGATCTTTAACGCCGTATTCAAGAATTGATTTTAAAAGTCTTTCAGCATTTGTTTTTAGTTGCGGGTAGTTACTTAGATCTTTAATAAAATCGTCTTTATTTTGACATAAATCAAGTGTTACTTCTTTGGAAGCTCGAACATTTTGACGCCATAAAGAAATTCTTTTAAAATCAACAGATTCAAAAGTAATCTTTTCAGGTTTTCCATCAAAAATAATGTGGGTAAAACCTTCGGTATGACCCGGCAGCAAAGTGGGATTATTTTTTTCTTTCATTTAATAAATACTTTTTCAGTTCATCGCTTGTCCCAAAAATTACATCTGTGTTTAAATTTAAATAATTATTAAAAATGTCAACGCTTAAGTGCTTTTTAAGTTTGAACAAGTCGACAATCCAAGATTCAACAGTATTTTTGTAAATCAAAAACTTTATAAAAACGTCTTTTGTTTGAGAAAGCCTGTGAATTCGATCTTGAGCCTGTAAGATGTCTTCAAGTTTCAAGGATAAGTCGTAAAAGTAAGCATATGAAGCATTTTGCAAATTCAAGCCTTCCTTGCAGGATTGCATTGTAGCAATTAAGACTTTCGAATCACCCTTTTTGAACTTATCAATATTTAAGGTTCTTTCGGCAATATTCATAGAACCGTTAACAAGAATCGGCCTGAAAAATTTTAAAAGACGTGCAAGCCTTTTACTTGTTTCTATAAAAGAACACCAGACAACACAAGAGACTTTGCGCTTATCTTGTTCCTTGAGCTCTTTAAGTAAATAAACATCTTTTGAGGTTAAGAATGCTTGTTTTTCATTCCTCTTAAAAGGCGATGAACAAGCTTTTATGAGCACGCCTAAATCTCGTAAGATCATTCTCTTTGTATGACTACATCTTATAACCTCTAACTCTTTTTTATAATATATCTTATGAGGCCGGCTGAGATCAAAGTAAATGTATTCAATATTTCGCTTACTGTTCAATTTTACATTTTCCTTCGTGTAAAAAAATGAAAAGGCTCCAATTTGGCGACGTAATAATCGAATTGATTCCTCAAGTGATTTAAAGTTTTTATGTAAACCATTTCTAGGTATATCAAGTTCGACTTTGTTGGGAAATGATGCGCGAATCGATTTTGATGGGTTTAAGAAAGAAACCTGAGACAAAATATCAAAGGGCCTGTTTGCAACTGGTGTTCCTGTTAATACAAGCTTTTTACTTGCTAGTGAATTGAACAATAAAAACCGCTTTGTCATGGCTGATTCAAAATTTTTAATTACCTGACATTCATCAAGAATAAGTCCAACTTTAAAATTTCTAAACAAAAACAAAATATGGTTCAAAATAGTTTGCGTTGAATTATAATGTAAAATATGAACAGACCCTGATGGGAAAAAAGAATACTTTAAAAAATTATTTTTGATATTAGGGATAAGAGGCTTAAGGTTTGTGTGAATTTCAAATTCCTCTTGCCACGTTTTAATTAAATGTTTTTTAGTAAATACACAGACAGTGTCGCATTCTTTATTTTCAATCCAATATTGGGCTAAAGCAATCGAAGTAATTGTTTTGCCTAAACCAGGATCCAAGAACAAGCATCCGAAAGGAAGGTTTTTTAACTTGTTAAAAGCCTTCTCTTGATAGTCCAGAAGTTTGGATTTTAAAAGAATCATAAATCAAAAATGAAAGGGATATTATTGATAAATAATTTTCCTCGAAAAGAATCTGGTAAAGATGAGCTTTTGATAAAATGAGCAAAGTGGTGGTAACAATTTGCTGGAACCCTGTAAAATAATGCGAAAAACTTATATTTTTGTCCAAAACCTAAAAAGGCAAACAGCTGAGCCTTTGTGTGTTTATTTTTGATATCATTAGCTGTTTTTGCGTCACCTAGCGCACAAAAAGCTTTTGAATCAGAATAAACTTTTAAATCAGGCCTAAAGCCTGAAATTTCCGTTGTTGCAGGAAATTCTCTAAAAGCAATAGTACCAGTTTCCCATAAAACAAGAAGCGATTCAGGAATGCACTTCTCCATGTCAGCTTTTAAGATCCTACATAAAGATATGTGAATTTCCGATTCCATTACTTTCTATTTCTTGCCTGCTTTTTTAGCCTGCTCTTTTTTGTTCCAAATAGGGCGCCAATTGTAGCTACAAGTCCTTTGAGTCTATCATTTATATGCTCTCCAAAATGGCCGGATCTAAAGTCGTAGCCGCCCTTCCATTTTATTAACCTTTTTTCAAAAAGATCAATTTGTTCTAAAAAGGACAAGGATTCATCGCTCTTTAACCCTAAGAAGTCTAGTGCTGACTTTGAATCTTGTTTTAGGAAAATGGACCAAGCCTGTTTATTTTTTTCAATTAAGGAAAGCTGACGAACATGTTCCGCTCTTTTAAAGCGTCTTTCTCTAATCCACTTAGCTAATTCTAAAAACCCGCCCTTCCGCATCACTACTTCTTGAATTTCTCCTTTTTTTGCTACCTCTTCCCAAATTGAAAAGTTGTCAAAGCTGGGTTTATCATTATTTTTTTTCGCCTCCTGAATAATATACTTATCATACATTGCCCATGCCTTTTTATAATCCCATAATTCTGATATACTAAATCCAGTTTGCTTTGAAAGAATAAGCTCATTTTCTTTAGTTAAACAATCTGATATATATTTAGCTCTGCTTGCAGGAGTCCAGTTTCTCGCTGTTCTAAAATGAGAGACGCGTCTTATTATATGAACGACCTCTTCTGACAATTTTGTAAAGACGATGGCTGGAATCGTATCCCATTTTGTGTCCGCTTCTCCTGTATCGGCTTGAGCCTGATTCTGTAAATTCTTATATATTGAAAGCCGAGTATTTCCCTCAATACAAATATATTTAGAACTTTTTATTCTTATAACAATTATTGGGTGAATTATAAAACCAACTGTAACAATGGCATCCTGTACCCGCTGATATCCTTCACCGGCAGTATCGTCATTTGAAAGAGCGAACCAATGAAAGCGTTGATCCTCAAATTCCCTCTTACTAATTTTTCCACGAGAACATTGAATTTCTAGCCAATAAAGATATTCTCTTGGATTTTGGGAGTCGTATGAAATATCGGCAACTTTTAAAACCTCGTAGGAAGGTTGATCTGCTTTTTTCGATTTAGGAATTTTCATTTATAAATTATATTAATTCAGGCCTTTAAGAGACAATTAAATAAGTATTTTAATCCTCTTTTGCCAAGGCTTTTATTAATAAGGCCAAAGTTGTAGAAAGTCATTTCTTAATTCTTATGTTTCGGCCTTTACTACTAGTCACGACCTTGCTTATTTTTCCATAAGGGAGTGATAGCCATCTTTCATCTGTCAGGGGCTGCGTCGCTATGACAAAACCAATGGTTCCTGGCTTTTTCTCTCTTGAAAGATTAAGGCAGAGGTCTTCATCCAGTAGCCTTGTTTGTGTAAAAGGAGGCATTCGGACTGCCTGGTATAGGCCATTGTAGCCATCCTTATCCCTGTAGGCATAAACAAAAGATCCGTCTGATACAATGGTGTTCATGGTTCCATATTCGTTAAGATCTTGGAGTATTTTTTCGACCTGGCCGTAATCTTGAAAGGAAGCCCTAGCATCTTCAAGCCGGTCCAAAAGAAGGCAAAGAAGGTGCTCTGAATCCGTCTCGCCCAACGGCTTTCGTCTTGTGACTGGGAGGCCGCAGAGGGTGCCATTGTGAATTAACGCGACTTGTCCCTTGCCGAACGGGTGTACAAAGGGATGGGTGTTTTTTACTGAAATACGCCCCTGAGAGGCCATGCGAACGTGACCTAAAAAAGTACGCGACGGCCCAGGGGGCTTGACTAAGAGAGAGGCAGCCAGGGAACTTTCGTTGGATGCCTGGCTCCTTTTTACAACCTGCCACCCCGTGTTTTCGTCAAACCAAGCCAAACCCCATCCATGAGGGTTTGTGGAGCCACGATGGCGAAAGCCCCGAAACGAAAAGTCAGGGTGGACCGGTTGATTAAAATGGAGCGCTAGGAGTTCGCACATAGAGGATTAGTCGTGGGGGATTCGGCCACTAAGCCTGTCTACCAAAGCCTCAAGTTCCAGAAGGTGCTTGAGCGGTACTTTAACTAGCTGGGCGGAGCCATCGCTAAGATCGGCTGCAATTTGGCGGGCCTTTTGTTTGGCTAGCTCGGGGCTACTCATTCCGACCCGCTTACGGATGCCGGCTTCGCGCCAGCAAACAAAGAAGGTTTGGTAGCCGCGACTGGATGTGGAGCGGTAAACACGAACCTCCCCATGACCATTGCGGACAATAAATGGCCATGGGTCAGCTTGGTGGGTTGATTGCTGAGGGGAACTGCTTGAATTCATAGTTTTCTCCTTTCTTAGAAACTAAGTCCGAGATCTTCATCCGTAGGCATATGACGTGGTGCCCGGGTGATCAGCTGACTGATCTTCGGGAAAATCTCGTCTGCCTGGCGTAAGATGCTGTCCAGGGTAGGGAACAGGATGTGATCCACTTCCTGGACGGTCCGGGTCCTGGGTATGAAGACCTCGCAAATCAGCCGGACGTGCCCATCTGGAAAGATCTTTCCGTTTACCCCTGCCGATCCATTAAATTGCGAGATCAGTTCGGCGACGCTTGGCTTCAGCCAATCAGGGACAGGTTCCGACGTGGCGGCAAAGACCATCAGGCTTTTATCCTTTTCAGTTGGAAAAAGACCGGTTCCAACGAGGCCAGCTTTAGGAAGGTTAAATCCAGCCGTGATTTTTCCAGCCTCTTTTTCGAGGGTGAAGCCCCACTTGTGATTTCTGAAAACCCCGGCGGCCAGCTCGATTGCTGGGACGGCAGGGGTGGCAGGGGGAGGAAGGTCTAGTGGTAGTTCAAGCTGCTGAGGCGAAATGGCACGACGCTTACGAGGCATAGGTAGTTCCTTTGTGGAAGGGGAGGCCGGTGGTTGATTTGGTGGTTGTTTTCTCAAGGTAGGCACGGCCCGCCCAACGTGAGCGGGCCTCGGCCGGAAGGGCAGTGATGAGCCGACCATGATTGGTTTCGACGACAAATAATAGCGGTTCAGGATGGCCGTAGCGGACGCATACCACCCGGTGGCTCGGGTCCGCCTCGGCTGCAAAGACAAAGTGGTCATGCCGGATTGCTTGCTCGATTTGGTGAAGGTCCTCGAAACACCAAGGCGATCCGGGATACCGCTCCTGGAGGCGCTCTAGTACGTGTGGGTTTCCGTTTTTCATAGTGATTGATTCTGGTACAGAGAACAATATATGTCAACAGGAAAAAAGCATTGGTAATCAACAATACTCGCCATAATGCCATTATAAGGGTGTTGACTCGGTTTTAAACATCTGTCTATAAAGGGGGGTGATAAAGAAAGAACAGGCAGCTATGATTTTAGAAAAGCTTGATGAAAAGCCAGTTACGACGAGCTTTTCAATTTCCCTGGCGTTGTACGTTCTCCTCAAGGCGTACATGAAGGCGAGGGGTCAGGCCTTATCGGACTACGCCTTCAAGGCGCTGGAACAGCAGCTTTTGAATGACCTCGAAAAGGGAGATGGCATCCCTGAGGAGTTGGTGGCTAAGGCAGTGGAAGATTCTGCCCAAGTGCCGGATAAAAGGCGGGTCTTGGAAAAAATGGGGCTGCAAAAATTTGTTCGTCGACCAAACGAAGTGGCTCTCCATGCACAGCGAATAACTACTGATAAGACCTCGATGGCATTTATGCAGGCCTTCGACGATCAAAATCTCGAAATAACGGCAGATGATTTGGATGGAGAACCGGCGGAGAAGTCCCTTGGCAAAACCACGAAGAAGGAACTCATCAAACTTGTTAGGCAGCTTTGCGAGGACACGGCAAAGTTGAGAGATAAACTGTCTACGGTTGAAACGGATTTGAAGCAGATCAAAAGCGGGAAATCGCAGCACTAGTAATCGCGCAATCATAGTCCGACCCCAATCAGGGCCATCTTGATGAGGCCGATGAAGACCTTGATCACAGCATGCAGCAGGATTCCCAGAACCACCCCAAACAAAAACATTCCCTCTTCCGTCATTTTCGGCCGATCGCCATAGCAAATATCATCCAGACGAGAAGGCAGCCGATGACATGCTGCAACGTCTTGCAAATGACAATCACGATAAAGGAAACAGGATCGATCATGGGTGGTTGATTTAAGAAGGCAGGTGGAAGTCGTCCGAAGGACGGAGCCGGGGCGGTGGTACGGGCTTTTCGGGCTTGGGTGCCGGAATGGTGAAGCCCAGCTGCACAATTTCTGAAAAAAGGCGGGTGGTGTGGCCCAGGAAGTCCTGAAACACAGGCTTTAGCCAGGGAAGAATCTCTTCGGCCGTGAGGTCCAGGGCTGGGATCCAAAATCGGCTGACCAGGCGGATCCCGTGACGTGACCGGAATTGCAGGCTGATGCCAGAAAAAGTGGCCGACTGATTTTCCAGCCGGCGACGAAGCCTCGGCAGGGAGGGGCCGGTAGATCGAAAAGGGAGGATCGAGGTAAGGAGCAGGCTGGTGTCTTTGGCGTCC
>Ga0214923_10008692_pt1 | contig 10739 bp, 10 predicted proteins | sample LL1510_MetaG_FD_177993 | JGI IMG/M metagenome (GOLD analysis project Ga0214923, IMG submission 177993) | Freshwater microbial communities from Lake Lanier, Atlanta, Georgia, United States - LL-1510 | ecosystem: Environmental > Aquatic > Freshwater > Lake | place: USA: Georgia | collected...
ATTTTTTTAATCAAGGATACAAACCATGTTCATCTTGGTATGAAAAAATGGTTAAAAAACTTAAATATGACAAAAGAAAAATTAACCAAGAGTTAAATTGCGAATTTTTAGGATCTGGAGATAATGTGTTTGATAACAAACAATTAGAGGAAATTAAAAATAATTCTTTAATGGATCCTCCATCTAAATTAATGGGAAATGCTTTATGGATTTGGAAAGAACCAATACAAGGTCATAAATATATTATGGGTGTTGACGTTTCAAGAGGAGACAGTGAAGATTTTTCTTCAATTCAAATTATAGATTTTGACGAAAGAGAACAAGTTTTAGAATATGTTGGTAAAATTCCTCCTGATAACTTAGCAGAAGTTGCTTATAAATGGGGAATGATGTATAACTCATATGTTGTTGTTGATATTACTGGAGGTATGGGAATAACAACAGTTAGAAAAATGCAAGAGCTCGGATTTAAAAATTTATATATGGATGGAGTTGATCCTTTTAATATTTGGTCAGTAAATAAAAATTCTTCTGAAAAAATTCCTGGTATAAATTTTAATAATAAAAGAGTTCAGATTATTGCTGCTTTTGAAGAATGGGTTAGACATAAGTTTAAAATTAGAAGTGTTCGTTTATATAATGAAATGAATACTTTTGTTTATATTAATGGAAGACCTGATCATCAAAAAGGACAACACGATGATTTAATCATGGGAATTTCAATGGCGATATATATTGCCGAGTCATCTTTTTCTAAATTAGAAAAAGCCACAGAACAAGCAAAATCTATGATTGATTCTTGGGCAATAGTATCAAACGAATCTGTTGGTAAACAAATTTATTTTGATCCTATGTTACCAAACACAAATACAGATAATTATAGATTTAACAAAAATATTGGACCAAATAAAGAAGACTATTTAAAATATAATTGGTTGTTTGGCAATAATAAATAAGTAATTAATATTTATAATTTTATTATTATAATTAAAATTGCACTATGGAAAATAATAAAAAACTTACTGTTTGGCAAAGATTATCTAAAACTTTTGGTCCAGATTCCACTTTAGGTTTGGATGCACCGGTTTATAGTTTTGATAAAAAAGAGCTTTTAAAAACAAGAGATCCAAAAGAATATGAATTACAAAAACTTCAAGCACAACAAACTTTATATCTTACAGATACTTGGAAAAAAATTGAAAATAATCTTTACACTCAGGCAGTATACTATGAACCAAATAGGATATCTGCATTTTATGATTACGAATCTATGGAATATACTCCAGAAATATCAACAGCTTTAGATATCTATGCCGAAGAATCAACAACACCAAATCAAGATGGTTATGTTTTACAAATTTATTCTGAGTCTAAACGAATTAAAAATATATTAGCAGATCTTTTTAACAACAATTTAGATTTGAACACTAATTTACAAATGTGGGTAAGAAATATGTGTAAATATGGTGATAACTTTGTATATCTAAAATTAGATCCTGAAAAAGGAATTACTGGTTGTTTGCAATTACCTAATATTGAGATTGAAAGATTAGAAAGGGGTATGGAAAAAAGAACCGTAAACTCAACTGCAGATCCAAAAGAAAAAAGTTTACGATTTACTTGGAAAAATAAAGACTTGGAGTTTCAAACTTGGGAAATTGCACACTTTAGATTGTTAGGAGATGACAGAAAACTACCATATGGAACTTCTATGTTAGAAAAAGCAAGACGAATTTGGAAACAATTAGTATTAGCAGAAGATGCAATGTTAATATATAGAACATCGAGAGCACCAGAAAGACGAGTTTTTAAAGTTTATGTTGGTAACATGGACGATAAAGATGTAGAGGCTTATGTACAAAGAGTCGCAAATAAATTTAAAAGAGACCAAGTAGTTGATAGTAAAACAGGAAATGTTGATTTAAGATTTAATCAAATGGCTGTTGATCAAGATTATTTTATACCTGTAAGAGATGCCACAGCGGCAAATCCAATTGATACATTAGCAGGTGCTGCTAATTTATCTGAAATTGCGGACATCGAGTACATTCAAAAAAAATTATTAACTTCTCTTAGAATACCAAAAGCTTATTTAGGGTTTGAAGAGCCTGTAGGTGACGGTAAAAATTTATCTTTATTAGATATTAGATTTGCTAGAACAATTAACAAAATTCAAAAATCTATTATTTCTGAACTTAACAAAATTGCAATAATACATTTATATCTTTTAGGATTTGATGATGAACTTAATAATTTTGTTTTGGGTCTTACAAATCCATCTAAACAAGCCGATTTATTAATGATAGAAGTTTGGAAAGAAAGGGTAACATTGTATAAAGATTTAGTTACAGAAATTCCAAATTCATTGGCTCCAACATCGGCAACATGGGCAAAAAAACACATATTTCAATTTTCTGATGAAGAAATTAAACTGGATATACAACAACAAAGGTTAGAAAGAGCCGTATCTGCCGAATTAGCAAATACCGCAACAATTATAACACATACAGGATTATTTGATAAAGTAGATGATTTATATAAAGTTAAATCTGGTGATACACAAACTACGCCATCTGAAAATTCAGGTGAATCTCCCGCAGAAGAACCACCATCAGGAGGACCTTTGGGTGGACCACCTAAACCACCTGGAGGACCGCCTAAACCACCAAGTGCTGGTAGTCCTCCATCCACACTTCCTGAGGTAGAAAATAAAAATAATCTTAACATACTTTTAGAAAATGGTGATTTTTTTAATCAACAATATTTAAATTTTTCTAAGGGTTCAAATTCATTAGGAGATATTGAACAAGAACTTTTAAAAATATTGAAGGATTGATATATTTATAAATAAATTTATAATTATGAAATTTGGATTATTAAAATCAAAAATTGAACATGTTTTAATTGAGTCTTACGTTGAAGATTCATTAAAAAATGATTTATTTATTTTTGAAGAGCTTGTTTTGAAAGACAAAAATTTATCAAAATTATTTTATTTATATGATGAACTTTCTTCAAATCTAGGGTTAGACGAAAATTTATCAAATCAATTGATTGAAAAATCAATAATAATTTATGAAAATTCTGTTAACAAAATATCTCCCAAAAAAATTAAAGAAATAAATATGTGGGTAGATCATGTAAAAGTTAAAAATAATTACGAAGATTTGGATACTATATTTTCCAACAATGTTTTAAACATTGTAGAACAAGTTTTATCAAAAAAAACTATTGTAGAAAAATTAAAAACTCCTCCATTTGAAATAAAAAAAACAAAAATTAAATCAATCGAATCTCTAATCAATGAAGCTAATAAAAAAACTTCTAAAATTTTTTCTAATGTAGATGAATCCGAAAAAATTAAAATAAAAAAACTATGGTCGTCAAATGAGTCGGTTTTAAAAAATCAATATGATATATTAAAAGAAATATCATTAGTCAAACTTTCAAAATTACAAAATAACGAAAAAGAAAACGAAACAAAAAAAACGATTAATGAAACCATAGAAAAAATCAAAAACGATAGTTTTTCAAAATATAATTTTATTAAATTGAAATCATTAAATGAGTCAATATAAAATTTATTTTTTTATTATGTTTTATAATTCTGTGTTCGTTAGTTTTTTAAAATTTTAAATTTATTTGATTTTATTTTTTTTTAAAATCTGACTTTTTTTCATCTGTTGATATAAATATAAAATTAATTTATTATTGTAATAAAATAAACGCACATATGAAAAAAATATATGAAGAAAGGGAAATCAATAAAAATCAACGGGTTCAAAACTGTTAAAGTAAATTATGGAACTGTTGATTGTAAAAATTTAAAATCAATCTATTTAAACATGCAAACATGGGTTGAACCAAAAGACGATTACGAAAATTGGAATCGAATAATTTCTAATTTAAAAAGAAGTTTTAGGCATTCAATTTTAGAATTTATAGATAAAAAAATATTTCAATCAAATTTTATTGTTGATTTGGATCTTAGAGTTAGTGGATTATTAATCAAAAAAAAATCTTTTTTAAATTTAGAAATCAATTTATATCTTAATGAGATAATAGATTTTAAATCAACAAAATTAAAAAATTCTATAAAAAATTTATCAAAAAATATTTATAAAGATGTTTTGAGTAAAAATTTATATTTTAAATGTTTTTTGACTAAACAAGGAAACTCAGTAATAAAAAAACAAAAAATAGAAATTACATAATATTTATTGTAAAAAAGTATGGTAAATTATAAAATTTTGTCTTCTAATGAAATTGGAAAAGGTATTTTAATTGAACATGATGCTGGATTTGTTAATCCTTTGGATAAAAGAAATATAAATATGGTAAACGAATCTAAAAATTTTTTAGACCATTCTAAACCTTTTGAATTTTACGCCGTTCTTCAAAAATACAATGTTCCAAACAGAAATGGTAGAATTTATCCTGAAAAAATTTTAAAAAGAGAATCTGAAAATTATAAAAAAATGATTGATAAAGGAATTTCTCTTTCAGAATTAAATCACCCTGAGTCTTCACTTATTGATTTAGACAGAGTGTCTCATGTTATTACTGATATTTGGTGGGAAGGTCCTGTTTTAATTGGAAAATTAAAGCTTTTAACAAGTCCTGGATTTCACGAAAGAGGTATTGTATCAACAAAAGGAGATTTAGCGGCAAATTATCTTCGTCAAGGAGTTACTTTGGGTATATCATCTCGCGGAGTTGGTTCATTAAAAAAAGTTGGAGATCAAAATGAAGTACAAGATGACTTTGAATTAATATGTTTTGATTTAGTTTCTTCCCCATCAACTCCTGGAGCTTATTTATTTTTAAATAAAGAAGATAAAAACAAATATGATGAAAATTTAGATGAAGAACGAAATATAAAAAATTCTAGAATAATAAACAATTCTAATGTTGAGTTAGAAAAAACAAAAAATTTAATGAATAAATTAAATTCTTTTCTTGAAAAATAATTTTTTTTATTTATTTTTATTAAAACAAATAACATGAACGAAAAATATTTTATTGCAAAAATAACAACCGATGTTCTTGATGAAATTTCAGGTAAGTTAAAAAAAATTAAAGAAGAAAAATTAGTTAAAGCATTTTCCCCTACTGATGTTGAATCTAAAGTTACCAAAGTTTATGAAAATTATTCTATGGAATGGAGAATAACATCTATATCCGAATCAAAAATTGATGAAGTTTTAAATTAAATTAAAATTTAAAACAATTTTTATCAAAGGAATCATATAAAATGGTTCCTTTTTTTATTTTTTTTGTTTTTTTTCAAATATCCATGTATTTATATAAAAAAAATTTACATGAGTAAAGAAATTAATGACGCTCTTTTCCAAATATCTCAATTGGAGGAGTCTATAAAAAAAAATGCAAAAGGAATACTTGCTTCAACTATGAAGGAAGAAATCAAATCTTTAGTAAAAGAATCTCTTAAAAAAGAAAATGAGATTGAAGAAGACGATGAAGAAGAGGTAGTAATGCCTAAAACAAAACAAAAGGGTTTAGAACCAAACGATGATTCAGAATTAGATGATGATTCAGAATTAGATGATGATTCAGAATTAGATGATGATTCAGAAGATGATGATGATTTAGAAGACGATGATGATTTAGAAGACGATGATGATTTAGAAGACGATGATGATTTAGAAGACGATGATGATTTAGAAGACGATGATGATGATTTAGAAGACGAGGAAGAAGTAGATGTAACTCAACCTAAAGTCGCCGATATGAGAAAAGTAAGTACTAAAACTTTAATTGATGTTTTTAAAAAAATGGGTCCGAATGACGAAATTGAAGTAGTAAAAGATGACAAAGAAATATCTTTAAAAGATGGGGAAACCGAATACATCATAAAATTAAATGAAAGTACAGATATGAAAGAAAATATGTATGAAATGGATTTTCCTGGATCAACTGAAGTCTATGAATACAAAGATTTTAACGATGAAGAAAAATTGTATGAATTAGAAATTGATAACATGGATGATGAAGATTTTGGCGATGATGAAGATTTTGACGATGATGAAGATTTTGGTGATGACGATGAAGATTTTAGTGATGACGATGAAGAAAAATATTCTGACCTAAAAATACCTCATGACATGCCATCATACAAAACTAAATATAGATATGATGATGAAGATTTTGGCGATGATGAAGATTTTGGTGATGACGATGAAGAATACGGAGAAGATGAAAAATACGGATTTCCTAAAATAGATCGTATGTTCAATAAACATCATTCTTATAAAGATATAAGAGAAGACGATTATTTAACTGAGTATGAAAAAAATTCAGAAATGAAAAATTTTGATACTTTGCCAAAAATGAAAATTGGTGAATCAAAAGATAAAATTTATAAAACTAAAGGAACTGGTAGTCCATCCAAATTCAAATATTCAAAAAATCCAAATCTTGGTTTCAAAACAAAAATGAAACAAGGAACCAGAGGGGTTGGTATGGGTAAACCTAAATTTGAATATGATGAAGATTTTATGGATGGTAAATTTAAACCAATTAAGAAAAAAGTTGAAGCAAAAGAAGCTTCTAGAACTAACAATTATGTTAAATCTGGTAAAATTGGTAATAGAAAAGGTTCAAATATGAATATTAATAGAATTGAAAATAGGAGAAGGCCAAACAAAATTAATGAAGAAATTTCTTTGTTGAGACAAAAAAATGATGAATACAAAAACGCATTGGATGTTTTTAGAAATAAACTTACTGAAGTTGCGGTATTCAATTCTAATTTGGCTTATGCTACAAGGCTATTCACCGAACATTCAACTACTAAACAAGAAAAAATAAACATTTTAAGAAGATTTGACAATGTAGAAAATATTAGAGAGTCAAAAAATCTTTATAAACAAATTAAAGAGGAATTAGGTAATTATACTTTAACTGAATCAAAAAACTTGAATGAATCTGTTGAAAGAAAAGTTTCAACTACAATTAACACAGGTTCATCCACTAATTTGATTGAGTCAACAACTTACGAAAACCCTCAATTTATGAGAATGAAAGATCTCATGAAAAAAATAAACTAAAAAAATAAAAAAATAAAAAAATGGGAGCATTATTAGAATCAGGTCTTGTTGGTAATATTGGGTTAAAACACCTAAAAGTTATTAAAGAAGACACAATTAACAAATGGAACAGATTAGGGTTCCTTGAAGGTCTTAGAGGCCACCTAAAAGAAAATGTTGCACAACTTTATGAAAACCAAGCATCACATTTAATTAATGAAGCAACAAGCGAAGGATCTAATGGAGCCTTCGAAACTGTTGTATTTCCGATTGTAAGACGTGTGTTTTCAAAATTGTTAGCTAACGATATCGTATCAGTACAAGCTATGAACTTACCAATTGGTAAATTATTTTACTTTGTACCTAAAATCCAAGGATATTCAGGAGGAACTGCAACAAGTTCAGGTGATCATTATGCACCTGTAGGTTCGCCAGGTAACTATCCTGGAGATCCACAAGCTGGTTATAACACTGTACCTGCAGGTGCTGCTGGTAACAATGATATGTATCAAAAAAATCTTTATGATTTATTTTATGAAGGTGGTGAAGCAGGATTAGACCCTCCAGGACTTTTTGATTATTCAAAAGGAAGATGGTCAGCAGTTACAAGTTATGCCACAATCCAAAAATGGGATGGAAGTGAATTAGTACCTAATGAAATTACAGGTATTGGTGTATATAGAAAAATTATTCTTAAACTTTGCGGATGGAGTAATATTCCTGGATATGGTAAATTAATAGGCCCTGATGGTAATGAAGTTGATACTGAAACATTCTTATCAGACTTGAGAATTTATGCTGATACTGGAAATATTACAATTGCACCAAATAGTGCATGTAGTCCATTAGTAGATGGTGCAAATAATCCTCTACCACTGTTATTTAGAGTTGTTACACAACAATATGGTAAAGGTATTGTTAAATATGGTAACACAACACAAACAAATTGGCCAGGTACAGGTAATGGTGGTTCTTTTTATGATGTTTGTGATGGAAATGGATGTATTTATTTAGAAGTTGATTTATCTTGTCCAGTTTGTGCGGATTGTGACGCATCGTCTTTGGATGGTTACACAGGTACAACTATTGCTTCAGCAAATTCTGGAGATTCATTTGTTGCTATGTGGAGACGTTATGAAGAATTAGAGTTTGAAGACAAAATTGGTGAAGTTTCTTTTGATTTAGAATCAGTAACAGTTTCTGTAACAGAAAGAAAACTAAGAGCGCAATGGTCTCCTGAATTGGCACAAGACGTTGCTGCGTTCCATAACATTGATGCTGAGGCTGAATTAACAGCATTGTTATCAGAACAAATTGCAGCAGAAATTGACCGTGAAATTTTACGTGATTTACGTAAAGGAGCCGCTTGGAATTTACGTTGGGACTATAACGGTTGGAGAAGAATTCAAGGCCAAACTTCTTACACTCAAAAAGATTGGAATCAAACATTGATCACAGCAATTAATCAATTGTCTGCGCAAATTCACAAATCTACTTTGAGGGGTGGAGCTAATTGGATTGTTGTTTCTTCTGAAGTTTCAGCAATTTTTGATGATTTAGAATATTTCCACGTATCTAATGCATCTCCTGAGCAAGACCAATATAACATGGGTATTGAAAGAGTTGGAACATTATCAGGTCGTTACCAAATTTATCGTGATCCTTATTTCCCATCAAACCAAGTTTTGATTGGACACAAAGGAACGTCATTGTTAGATACTGGTTATATTTACGCACCGTATGTACCTTTACAATTAACACCTACAATGTATAACCCATTCAACTTTACACCTATTAAAGGTATTATGACACGTTACGCTAAGAAAATGGTTAATAACCGTTTTTACGCACGTATTACAGTTGATGGAGTTAGATCATTTGATTTGAGAGAATTAAGATAATCTTTAATCTATTTGAAAAGAAAAGGTCGAATAACATTCGACCTTTTTTTATTCCTTAGTTTCTTTTAAAATAACTCTTAAAGATTTAGATATAATTTCAGATTCGCCAATAGAAAAACAACCTTTACTATATGCAAATTTTATTGATTCAACTAAATAAAATAAAGCATATTCTTTATTAATTGTAGATAAAATTAATTCTAAATGTTCTTCACTATTTAAAGAAATAGAGTTAAATAAAACCCCATAATTATTATCTTGATTTTCCATATTTTTTTTTTGTGATATTTATTAATATAATTTTTTTAATTAAAAAGTAAAATCATGTACAACAAAAAAAATTTTTACATATCTGAAGCAACCGGAGATAGTTCAAACTCTAAAGGAAATTATATATTACCTTTACAAATGGGTTTAAGACCATGGAAAAAATCTTCTTTAGATCCTTTTAATAATAAAGTTTCTGATTTTGACAGCGCATTATTAAATTATGATAGTTATGATGGTTCAATGGATGAAAACAAAAAAAACATTAAGAAAATTGAATCTAAAGCAAAAAAAATTACCAATTTTATAAGAAATCATCCATATTCCACTTTTTCAGATGATGATGGAAATGAAATCAATCCATACATGAATGATGGGCTCAATACTAATATGGAAAAAAAAATGTACCCATACACTGAAAAAGTTCCATTTAAGGAATGGTTCGAAATTTCTGATAAAAATGTTTTTAATGAAGATTTAGCAGTTTGGTTTGGAAAAAAGAAGAAGCCTAAGGGATCTTCTCAACCAAAAGGTCCTTGGGTTGATATTTGTAGAAAAGTCGACGGAAAACATCCTCCATGTGGACGACAAGACACTTCTAAAGGATCTTATCCTAAATGTAGAGCTGCTGGAGTCGCAGGAAAAATGACTGATTCACAAAAAAGAGCTGCTTGTCAACAAAAAAGAAGAGCAGAAAAAAAAGATACTCAAACAGGAAAAGGTCAAAAACCTATAATGACAAGTTATAAACCAAAAAAAAATATAAATGAAAATTTTAACTTGACAAAATCTGTTTTAATTAACTTAATAAAAAAAATTCAAAAAAAACACTATAATTTTATAAAATAATTATATTTATAATTAAATAAAAAAAATGGACAAATTAAGATTTAATCAATTACTAGAATCAACAATGGGTAATGTAAGACCATTACTTGTCGAGAAACTTAAAAAAGGAGATAAATTAGGTGCAATTACATGTTACAAATTTTCAGACGTAAGATCTTATATTCAATCACAATTATCTAACACCACTACAAATGTACCATCAATAGATATAGGACCATCTACAGTTACTGGTGTTTATAAAGAAGAAGACGATCAAGATGGTAGAATTGGTGGGCTATGGAGTGTAACGGTTCAAGTAGACAATCCATCAGAAATTCCTGATGGTGTAGTACCTGTTCAAGACACTTTTGAGTTAGATTTGGTTCCTATCAGTAGATTACAAAATCCAAATATACCAGATTCCAAAGAAATTGTTATTATATACTATACAATCGGTGGAAAACATTATTGTAAAGCCGCAAGTGATGATGACCAAGCAAATTTGATTGCAACTAATCCTAAGAGTAAAGGATAATTATTTAAGTTTTATTCCGACTTTTTCTTCTAATTCTTTATAAGAAAAAACAAAATGTTTGTAAAAGTAAGCCCTTTCTTCTTCAGTCCAAGTATCAACAATTTGTAAGTCTTCATTAACTGATTGAATAATTTTTTCACTTCGAGTTAAAGTATCATT
>Ga0214923_10008693_pt1 | contig 10739 bp, 13 predicted proteins | sample LL1510_MetaG_FD_177993 | JGI IMG/M metagenome (GOLD analysis project Ga0214923, IMG submission 177993) | Freshwater microbial communities from Lake Lanier, Atlanta, Georgia, United States - LL-1510 | ecosystem: Environmental > Aquatic > Freshwater > Lake | place: USA: Georgia | collected...
ATTCAGTTGGAATTGGTTCTGAAATTCGCGGAACCGCGCGTTGTACAGAGATGGATGGACGTTCGATGATCTTCGAATGCGATATCTATGAAGGCGACCGCCATATCGCTTTTGCCATAATAGAGAGAACGGCGGTGGAGCGAGTATCTTTCCTCGCCCGTACCGCCGCTCAAGCAATTACTAAGCTTTCTTAGTGGCCCAGAAGATCTCTGCAATCTCATCGATCTTTGCGATTAACTTATCTGCAACTGCAACATCCTGTGTTCCCTTTGTACCGGCAGCTCCTGCCAACTTTGTCGCCTCGTTAAAGAGTGAGTGAAGTTGTGGGTATGCCTCAAAGTGTGGAGCCTTGAAGTAATCAGTCCAGAGAACCCAGAGGTGCTCTTTAACTTGGTGTGAACGCTCTTCTTTAATTGCAACTGAACGTGAGCGGAAATCTGCATCTGGGTTAGCTGCATACTTTTCCATGCAAGCCTTAACAGATAGCGCTTCGATTTTTGCCTGTGCTGGATCGTAAACGCCACATGGTAGATCGCAGTGTGCGTGGACAGTTATCTTTGGTGTGAAGAACTTCTTCATTTTCTCTCCTTTTTACTCTTCTTTATTTCAAAACCTGTATGTGTGAGACTACCGCCCATGGGCATCTTTGGCATCTTTGGCCGCGTGATCGTCGAAGGTACCTCGATGCAGCCCACCTATAACCCGCTGGATTGGCTGCTAGTTCATTACGGATTCTTCGGTAAAAAATACCTATTCCTGCGCTTGGGCGATGTTGTTGTTATTGAGCGCGAATCACAGCCTGGAATCTTTTATGTAAAGCGGATCGCAGAGATAGCCATTCAAAATACAGGAGAGAGAAAGGGCAAGAAGAGTTACTACGTCCTTAGCGATAACGAAGCGGGAACCGATTCTCGTAAATGGGGGTTCCTAAGCGAGGATGAAATTATCGGAAATGTTATTGCGCGAATAAAGAAGAATTAGCGCGTAAATGCTTCATACATCAGCGCTTTAGCCTCTTCTTCGTGCAAGTGGTGGTTACCAGTTGCAGGTGAAGCGGATGCGCGACGTGAAATTCTGCGAAGCACGCGACCATCAACTGCAGTTCCACCGATTGCTTCAGTGGTACTTAGCGCAATGTGTGGCCATGGACCTTGGTTAGCAGGTTCATCTTGTACCCAGAGCAACTTAGCGTTTGGATGCTTCTTCGCTTCAACTTCCATCTGTGCAACAGGAAGAGGGTACAAGCGCTCAACGCGAACAATTGCTGTGCTGGTGTCATTTAGTTTTATGCGTTCTGCAACGAGGTCGTGATAAATCTTTCCAGAGCAGAAGATCAAACGAGATGCGTTGTTTACCGTTGCATCACCAATTACTGGCAAGAATGTTCCCGAAGTGAAATCGCTCATCGATGATGCTGCAGCACGCAACCGAAGCATCGACTTAGGAGTAAAGACAACCATCGGGCGCCGTTGTGGATTCGCCGCGTGGAAGCGCAACAAGTGGAAGTAAGAAGCAGGAGTCGATGGCTGCGCGATAGTCATATTCTTTTCCGCAGCAAGCGATAAGAAGCGTTCGATGCGCGCTGATGAGTGATCTGGGCCTTGGCCTTCATAACCATGTGGCAAGAGCAAGACAACTGATGAACGCTCGCCCCACTTTTGAAGCGCTGAAGAGATAAATTCATCGATAATTGTTTGTGCGCCATTGGCGAAGTCACCGAACTGACCTTCCCAAAGAACGAGCGCCTCTGGGCGGGCTACGGAATAGCCATATTCAAAGCCCATTGCAGCGTATTCGGATAGCAGTGAATCGATAACGAAGAATTGATTTTGATCTGGAACTAGGGCGTTAAGCGGAGTCCAATCAGAGCCATTTTCTTTATCCACGATCACTGCATGGCGGTTGCTAAATGTTCCGCGACGAGAATCTTGTCCCGCTAAGCGAACTGGGCGGCCCTCTTTGAGAAGTGAACCAAAGGCGAGTAATTCACCGGTTGACCAGTCGATTGTTCCATCGTTAATTGATTCCGCGCGCTTTTGTAGCTGTGGAAGCATCTTGGGATGGATATTGAATCCTTCTGGAATCGCCAATTGTGTTGCGGCGATCTCGCGAATAGTCGCTTCTGAGATAAAGGTTGGAACATCTTCAGCATTTGGAACAACTGGAGGCTGGAAGTTTGGATCGTGCTCTTCTTGGTAGTTAGCAACAGATGCATAGACTTCTTCGAGTTGTGCCTGGAACTCTCGGGCTAGCCCTTCAGCTTCTTGCGGAGTTATATCACCACGGCCGATTAGTGATTCGGTATACAAGGTGCGAGTTGAGCGCTTTTCATCAATTAACTTGTACATCATTGGCTGAGTAAAGCTTGGCTCATCACCTTCATTGTGGCCTCGGCGACGATAGCAAACCATGTCGATGACAACATCTTTGTTAAATGCTTGGCGGTATTCAAAAGCTAGTCGAGCAACGCGAACACATGCTTCTGGATCATCCCCATTTACATGGAAGACCGGAGCCTCAATTGTCTTTGCGACATCTGTTGAGTAACGTGAAGAACGAGCCGCATGTGGTGAAGTTGTGAAACCCACCTGGTTATTTACAACTATATGAACAGTTCCGCCGGTGCGGTAGCCCTTAAGTTGGGAAAGTTGCATCGTTTCAAAGTTGATTCCTTGGCCGGCAAATGAAGCATCTCCGTGCAACAAAATAGGAAGAACTGTGTAGATATCTTTAACGTTTAACTTATCTTGCTTGGCGCGAACAATGCCTTCTAGCACTGGGTTTACCGCTTCGAGGTGCGAAGGGTTGGCAGCTAGATAAATCTTGGTCTTTGCGCCAGATTCAGCGGTGAACACGCCTTCAGTACCTAGGTGGTACTTAACATCGCCAGAGCCATGAACTTCATTCTCTTTGTAATGTCCCTGGAACTCTTGGAAAATCTGTCCGTAAGACTTGCCTGCGATATTTGCCAAAACATTGAGGCGACCGCGGTGTGGCATACCGATACAGACTTCTTCCAATCCTTTTTCAGCGGCAGATGAGATAACCGCATCAAGAATTGGAATTACTGATTCGCCACCTTCAAGGGAGAAGCGCTTTTGTCCAACGAACTTGGTCTGCAAGAAAGTTTCAAATGCTTCTGCGCTATTTAACTTTCGCAAGATACGAATCTGCTCATCACGCTCTGGCTTTGTGAAGCCAACTTCAACGTGCTCTTGGATCCACTTTCGCTCAGCCGGGTTTGAGATATACATATATTCAACAGCAACAGAGCGGCAATATGAGTCGCGCAGAATTCCGAGAATCTTGCGCAGCTTCATAAACTTCTCGCCGCCAAAGCCACCGGTTGCAAATTCGCGATCGAGATCCCAAAGAGTTAGACCATGAGTTACAACATCTAGATCTGGATGAGAGCGCTGAACATACTTAAGTGGATCAGTATCAGCCATTAAATGGCCGTAAGTGCGGTAAGCCTGAATTAACTGCTGAACGCGGGCAGTCTTGTTGATCTCTTCATCTTTAGAGAATTCAAAGTCAGAGGCCCAACGAATTGGTTCGTACGGAATGCGAAGCGCTGCAAAGATTTCATCGTAGAAACCATCTGCGCCAAGCAAAATTTCATGGATGCGACGCAGGAAATCACCAGATTGTGCGCCTTGAATAACGCGGTGATCGTAAGTACTTGTCAGGGTCATCACCTTGCTGATCGCCATTCGGGCCAAGGTCTCTTCACTTGCGCCTAGGAATTCGGCTGGGTAATCCATTGCGCCCACGCCAACGATTAAGCCTTGTCCTTGCACCAAACGTGGCACTGAGTGAACGGTGCCGATGGTGCCTGGGTTAGTTAGCGAAACAGTGGTTCCTGCGTAATCTTCAACAGTTAGCGCACCGGCGCGAGCCTTCTTAACAATCTCTTCATAGGCAACCCAGAACTGACCGAAATCTAACTCTTCGCAACCCTTAATGGATGGAACAAGAAGTTGACGAGTTCCATCAGGCTTTGCCAAGTCAATTGCGATACCCAGGTTGATATGTTTTGGCTTTCCAAGGGCGGGCTTGCCATCAACTTCACCGTAAAAAACATTCATCTCTGGCATTGCGCGAATTGCCTTGATCATCGCATAAGCGATGATGTGGGTAAATGAAACTTTTCCGCCGCGGGTGCGCTTTAAGTGATTGGTAATAACGGTTCGGTTATCGATCATCAACTTTGCAGGAATAGCTCGAACACTTGTTGCAGTTGGAACTGAAAGTGAAGCTTCCATTGATGCAACAACGCGGCCAGCAACTCCGCGAAGTGGTTCCATAGTTGCAGCATCCGGTGTACTCAAAACTGGCGCAGGTTTAACCGGAGCTTGCGCGGGAGTTGGCGCTGCTGCAACTGGAGCTGGTGCAGCAACCGGAGTAGAAACAACGGGAGCAGCCAAAGTGGATGGTGCAGGTGTTAAAACTTGTGATGTTGCTTTAGGAACAGGAGGAACTGGTGGAGTTCCGGCTTTTGGCGCCCTTGTTGCTGGCGCTGCTGTTCCTGCGGCAGGGCTATAGGTTTTAAAGAATTCAATCCATGAAGGTTCGACAGAAGTTGGATCGGCTTGGTAGCGCTCGTACATTTCTTCGACGAGCCAATCATTGGCTCCGAAATCTGCCGACACTGGCAACTCCTTCTTAGCTATTTACGTGTACTAAGACTATCGGCTGAGCGTGGCATGAATAAATCCCGATCAGCCGAGCAGGGGCGCGATATTGACCACAGAAGGGCCGGAAATCTCAGCGCGACAGCAGCCCCTGAGGTTGGCAGAGTTCTCACATGAATTCATCTCCTCGCCCCTTGGCCATTGTTAGCGGTGGTAGCCGTGGGCTTGGCTATGAAAGCGCTCGCGGATTGGCAGCGCGCGGCTATGACTTGGCGCTGATCGCTAAAGATCCAGCAGGTTTGAACTCCGCCAAAGAGCAGCTCCTCTCAGAATTTTCAGCAACGCAATCGGGCTTAAGCATCACAACCCACCCAGCTGATTTAGAGAACCAAGAGATTACTCGCCAGGTTGCCGAAGAAATTAGATCTTCGCTACCAACAGCGCAGGTAATAGTTCTGGCACATGGTGTGATGAGCGAGAAGATGTCGAAAACTTTGCGCACCACAGATGCCGAATGGAATCGCGTGATGGCGATTAACCTCGATTCAGTTTTCACTTTGGTTAATGTGCTTGCACCTGCGATGACCGAGGCGCGTAGCGGTCGAGTTGTTATCTACTCTGCATGCTTAGGTCGCATGTCAGGTCCAGGAAATGCTGGGGGGCTAGCACCGTATCGAATTAGTAAAGCTGGAGTTAACGCACTTGTCAGAAACTTGGCACATGAGACAGGGCTAGGCGCTCGCGGTTTCTATGTTGATGCGATCTGTCCAAACCATTCGCGCACTGATATGGGGGGACCCGATGCGCCGCGAAGTGCCGAAGAAGGTGCCGAGACTGCAATTTGGTTAGCAACTGCAGATATTTCAGAACGTGGCACGGAACAAGTGACCGGTTTACTTTGGGAAGATAGAAAAGTAGTTCCCTTTTAACTCTTAATTTATTTACCTTGCTCGTCGGGAATAATCGTTACCGCAAAATAAAGAACTGGCACTGCCAATAAAAATAGCGGAATTGCACCGACTAAAAAGTTAGCTTCTACTTGATATTTCACAACGCCTAGAACAATTAAGTTAGCCAAGATCGCCGGCGCTCTGCCCCAGCTCTTCTTCTGGGCAAAGGCGCGCCCACATGCCAGAAGACCAAGACCACCGATTGCGATAAAGCCAAGCACGCCCATCAACGGCGGAATTTCCCGGTCTTCATGAGTAATCCCCATGACCGCTACCCAAACGCCTAGGGATAACACAACTGCACCTTCTATATAGAGAAGGGTTGTCACGATAGAGCGTTTACGCGCTTGCTTGGCAGGATCGGTGCTCATAAGTGGGAAGGGTAGCGCATAGTGTTTTCACATGACGGTTTGCGTGATTCGCTAACCAGGGTTGCTGCGCCACCATTTCTTTATGAGAGTTTGAAGCGTGAGATCTCACTCGCAGAGAGAAATAAAGGCGTTTTAACCGCGCTAGCTTTTATTTTGCAATCCGAGCAACCAATTTACGACTATCCGATAGTTGCATTCTCGGAAATTGCCTCGCGCGCAATTCGCTTAGAAGACCATTTGGCCCGCATGGGAACCGCCAATTTTGTTGCACTAGTACATGGTGGGGAAGAAGTCGCTGAGCAAATTACTTCACGAATCTGCGCACACTGGACTCTCGAAGGAGTGCCGGCGATATATATCGCTTACGCATGGATCTCACACCAAAGCGGCGAGAACTCTCTGGATTTTTTGAACCGACTCGATGCACAAGCTCTGGAAATAAAAATCTTCTAACTTATCCACATCATTCTATTTGATCTCTTTGAAAAACTTTGAGCCACCCTATCTTCGCGCCATGGAGATGGATGTCGCCTTCGGGCCAATCGCCGATTTAATGGCCGAGAAGACCGTTGAAGAGATTTGGATTAACTCCCCACAAAGAATCTTTATCGCTCGTGCCGGAAAAAGTGAGCTAACCCATCTTCTTCTTACGGCCGATGATGTTCGCCAACTAGTTGATCGCCTCCTTATTTGGAGCGGCCGTCGGTTAGATCTCTCGCATCCATTTGTTGATGCTCGCCTGCCGGATGGAAGTCGTCTCCATGTAGTCATCCCAGAAATTACAGCAGAACACTGGACGGTAAATATTAGAAAGCATTTGATGCGCCATCTTTCGATAAATGATTTAGCCGATCGAAACGTGTTGACGCCGGCCATGGCGCAGGCGCTTACTAATTCCGTTAAAGCGGGGCTAAATATTTTGGTAAGCGGTGGAACGCAAGCAGGCAAGACAACAATGCTAAATGCTCTAGTTTCGGCCACGCCTATTGGACAAAGAGTCATCACGATTGAAGAGGTCTTTGAATTAAAGCCAGTGCTTCCTGACTTGGTTGCGATGCAGACGCGCGGAGAAAATCTCCAGGGAGATGGCGCAATTCCACTTCGCAAGTTAATTAAAGAGGCGCTGCGAATGCGACCATCAAGAATCGTTATTGGCGAAGTTCGTGAAGCGGAAGCGCTAGATCTTCTTATCGCTCTCAACTCTGGTATCGCGGGTATGGGAACTATCCATGCAAATTCTGCGCGGGATGCAGTGATTAAATTACAAACTTTGCCGTTATTGGCAGGTGAAAACATCTCACATAAATTCATTGCACCAACCGTTGCCTCAGCGATAGACCTTGTAGTGCAAGTTGGAATCGCAGATGACGGCGCTCGACGAGTTCATGAGATTGCTTCAATAACCGGAAGATTTGAAAACGACCGAGCGGAAGTTGAAATGCTTTGGCGATGGGATGGCAGCGAGTTTATTCGCGGCATAGGCTCAATTGGAAATGCAGAGAAATTTGCCGCGGCAGGAATTCCATTGAGGAATTGGTGGCAGCAAAATGTATAAAAAGAAGGCACTGCAACGCTTATATGTGAAAGTAACGGCTACATTTTTCGTCACGATAATCTTCGTTTACGCCATTTCAACTTCACTTGTTATCTCAACTATTTTTGCATGCTTAGCTGCCACCGCTGCACTGCTCTATTCCAAGAAGAGCCAGAATAAACGTAGGGCCGCAATCACTTCAGCGTGGCCTGAAGTTATAGACCATTTGATTAGTGGAATTCAATCGGGCTTATCAATTTCTGAAACTTTGACCGAGCTTTCATCAAGAGGGCCAGTAGTTCTGCGTGAATACTTCATCGAATTTGGCGAAAAGATGAAAGTTGATGGCGACTTTAACGCCGCCCTACTACGCCTTAAGGCGCAATGCGGCCAACATGGCAGCGATCAAATATTTGAGGCAATTGCAATCTCAAAATCATTGGGAGGAAATGAACTATTAAATATCTTGCGAACGGTTGGAACTTTTCTTCGCCAAGATCTCGCCCTACGTAGAGAAATCGAAGTTAAACACGGTTGGATCAAAAATTCTGCTCACTTATCTGCAGCGGCGCCCTGGCTCCTTTTGCTTTTACTTTCGAGCCAACCATCAACTGCGCAAGCTTTCTCTACTTCCACTGGCGTTTTAATACTTTTTAGTGGTTTAGCAATGACGGTTATCGCATACATCTGGATGGATCGTTTAGGAAGACTCCCTGAATTACCTAGAGTCTTCGGTGGAGAATGAAGATTTCGATACTAATTCCAGCCGCGCTTGCCTTGCTAGGCTCAGTAACGTTGGCGCTGAACTCAAACCCAAAGAGTGAAATCGACCAACGAATTGCGCTTTCAAAGGATCGAGAAACTGTTCAGGGGCGACTTCGCGAATTGGGAGATGGATCTTCGGAAAAGTTTGAAGAATTTAGAAGAAGACAACTCGCTAGATCTTTAGCAACTTCGATAACTATGCTCTTGGCTTTTCTCATTCTACGAAAGCCGCTGTTGTTGAGTATTCTCACTGCATCTTTGGCAGCAGTCTTCATATATGTTTTAATTGATAAACAGCTTTCAAGTAGAGTGAAAATTCATCAATTAAGCGTTGAATCTGAATTTCCAGCGGTAATTGAGATGTATTCACTTGCATTATCCGCGGGCGAGACCCCGCTCTCTGCGATGGAGCGGATTGGTAACTCCGCAAAAGGCGCCATGGCTATCGAATTTAGGAAAGTAGTTACGGTCGTTAAGTCAGGTCAACCATTCCACTTAGCCCTAGATTCAATGGGAAGGGAATTTAATTCGATCACAATCCGCCGCTTTGTTGACTCACTAATCATCGCAACTCTCAGAGGGGCACCAGTTATAGAAGTTTTGCAAAGGCACGCCCTAGAAGCGCGAGAGGCACAACGCAATCGTGTTTTAAGTGCAGCGGCAAAAGCTGAGATTTCAATGATGATTCCGGTCGTTTTCTTAATCCTGCCAATCTCAATTCTTTTTGCCCTATGGCCATCCTTAGCCAATCTAAATCTTTTCAGTAGCCCTTGATTGGCAATTTATTTGGCAATTGTTTTTAGCTATTCATAAGTCATGAATAGTAGATAGAGAGTAGGAAGAATGATGACAAAAAAAGTAATGGCAAGTTCTATCTTGCATGTATATCTCTCAACTCGGGCAAGAATCGAAGGCAATTGGAGATTTCAATCTGCAAAGAAAAGATTTCTCACTCGAATCGCATCTGATAGGGGAGATGTTCCAGGTTGGGTTCTAGTCGTACTTATGACCACCGGGTTGGTAACCGCTATCTGGACAATTGCCGCGCCGCGCCTTACTTCCATTTTGAAGAATTCGCTTGATGCCATGAATGGAATTCGATGAACCCTGAGATAAAAAATTTTCTTAAATCTGAGGAGGGAAATATCGAAAGTGCGATGGTGCTAATTCCATTAATTTTCCTCTTTCTCTGCGGAATGCAACTTACTTCAACGGTTTTCATTAGAAATTTCGAGATAGTGAAAGTGCAAAGTGATGCCTCAACTAGAGCGATTTCTCATCAATTTCTCAGGGAAGATTTAATTCTTCCCATTGAAACTCAAAATAAATGGGAGCCACAAAAATTACTAGTGGTTAAGCGTGAAAGGGAAGTTCCAATTATCTTGCCAGGTCTATCTAAATTTCTAGGTGGCAGATTATTAAGTTCAGTTAAGGGTGTCGCAATTATCGAGCAAAACTCGTGAGAACTAAAGATTTTTGGAGAGGAGATTCCGGCGGTGCGAGCATCGAATTTGTCGCCCTTGCGTTGCCACTCTTTATTCCAATTATATTTTTTCTACATCAATTTGCTTCGATAAGTTCAGAAGAAGAGATTGCACGGACTTTAGCTCGTGAAGGCGCGCGTGCATTTGTTGCAAGTCCAGACCGAAGTAATGCAGAGACCGCTATGAATTCGGTAATTTCGATTGCTGGTAGAGAGCTAGGTCTGACGAGTGATGACTTCGCACGTATGGCAGTGGGGCTGGAATGCAGTGAGTCTCCTTGTTTCACTCCGAACGGCAAGATAATTGTGAGTATTAATCTCGGGGCGACAAAAGAATATCGAGCCGTTTCTGCATCTGCCCAGGAGTACATCTCACCATGGAGTTAGTAGATAAAATTCGTGCTTTCAGGAAGGACGAGAGCGGTTCAATTTCGCTAGTTGTTTTCTCACTCTTTCTTATTACAGTCTCTTGCCTTTTCGTTTTAACTGATATTGCAGCAGTAGGGGTAGCGAAACGATCTCTTACTCAAGCTACCGAAGCTGCCGCACAAAGAGGTGTTCGCAATTTAAATAGAGACGCTTATTACAAAGGCGAATTTGATGCGACTACTCAAGTTAGAAACTTACTGGGAATAGGACCTACCGACCCAAAAATTCCCATTGATTGCTCGAAAGCAATTGGCGATGCACAAGGGGCGCTAGTAGATTGGTTTAAAGGCCCAAAAACTCTTAGGCGAGTTGAGATTACCAATCTGAGTATTAGTAATATTAATTGCGACGGCTTTGGCATTCAGTTGGTTACCCAAGCAACCGCAAGACTGCCATTGATACTTCCATTTGCGCATTTGAATTCAGTAGAAATTTCTTCAACTGTTTCAACTTTGAATATTAGGGCCAGCGGCTTTTCTCCCTTCGGTATAAGGATTTTCTAACAATCGCTATCCTTACCCCATGGCCCGCGAATACGATCTAGAGATTGCTGCAATAGGAGCAACTCTCCTT
>Ga0214923_10008694_pt1 | contig 10739 bp, 3 predicted proteins | sample LL1510_MetaG_FD_177993 | JGI IMG/M metagenome (GOLD analysis project Ga0214923, IMG submission 177993) | Freshwater microbial communities from Lake Lanier, Atlanta, Georgia, United States - LL-1510 | ecosystem: Environmental > Aquatic > Freshwater > Lake | place: USA: Georgia | collected 2015-10-15
ACAGCCGGAGTATTGGTTATTTCACGATAGTGAAAGAGAGGTCAACCTGAATGCCTAAGACATGCGCCAAAGCCATCACGTCTTTTTGTGATGCATAGTTCTTGTTCTCCCTATCAAAATAGGGTAGACTCATGTATTTCTGAATCCTAGGGTAGTCTAGTTCGTTTTCTTTGCATACCCTTAGCAACGAAGTCTGCCTTCTTTTTATTTGAAGGTTTATGAGTTGCCTAAGACGGCTATTGCTTCTAAGTATGCAGTACTTAAAAGACTTGATGTCTATATCCTCTTCCTGCATTAATTCCCGTAGACGAGTTCTTGCACTCTGGCGATTTCTCCCTTTGTGGCTAATCCTCCATCTATATTTGCCTCATCGAGTCTTTGTACATATGCTTGGCGCTCAAGTTCGTTATCAAACGAAAGTATTTTCTTCGCTATTTCTTCGACCTTTTTATTAGAAGACATTCTTGCGAAAGATTGCATCTCCTTTGGAACTTGTCCAGCAAAGTAACCTTTATTGAAATTCTCTACTAAATCATTGTATTGATCGTAAGTTAGATTATACTTTTTTGCCGCGTATTCTGAGTAGGTCTTGATTTTGTCTATAGCCGCATCAGTTGCCCTTTGCCCTTTGGTTCCAGCCTCAAATCCTAGGTCTCTGAATAATTTGTTGATTTCCTTTATTCCTTTCCCTCTTATTTCTTTTAATTCGACAGAGTTTTCAGGTTTTTGCTTTCCCTCAAGCACCATTCTGTTATATCGCTTTTCCTCCCAACTCTTGTTGAATATGTCTGTTGCTCTCAAAATTCTTTCTGCAACAGTATAATCGTTAACAACCGCATCTGAAAATTGATTAACCAAATCATAGGCCCTGCTTGTTGGTAGACCGAGAACAAAACTTGTTGCTGCTGCTGCAGATTTTATGGGTTTACCTTCGGATGCGGCCTCAATGGCATCCGCAAACTGACGAACCTTTATGGACACTCCAGGCGCTGTTGTTCCTAATCCTGCCACATTTTTACCAATCCTAGATAGTTTTTCGGACATCGTAACTTCGTCAAACCCTTCGTCTGAAATCAATTCTGGCAACACACCTCTCATTGCAGAATTTAAGATAACACCAGGCGCCCCGAGACCGGAAAGTATAGACCCGATTGTTTCGTTATAATATTTTGCCCTTAATTCTTTTTCCTGCTTTTGTTTCAACAAGTCTGATTCATCATCATCTCCATCAAACAATCCGTATAATATCTCTGGTGCTCTTGAAACCAAGGTGAAGAGCGCTGCGTTAGCGAATCCATATTGCAGTATCTTATATATGTTCCTTGCCGGAGATCCTACCCCCTTCTTCATTAATTGAGCAGAAAGTATTGCTCCCCTCATCAACTGTTGGTTAGCCGTAGTAAATGACAGGAACATCCTTATTACCGGATTCTTCTGACCATTGCTTATCAGCATGTTGTTCGATGATTGCTGAGACTCGTTGGTTGCTTTGTACAAAGCGAAACTTGCATCCTTTATGGCTAGTTCCTCTGCTTGTTTAGCAGACATAGTTTTTATGTACTTGTTGTAAGCAGATTCCTTAACTGAATTATACAATCCGGATCCACCTACAATGATTGAGGCAAAGTCACCCGCCGCAATTGGAGTATAACCAAGTTTTAGAGCCTTGTCCAAAATAAAGTTAAAAGTGGGAATGTTTGTCTTTCTCCTAGTTCTCTCTTCTAACTCTGCCGCGTCAATACTGAATATTCTTCCACCCAGCCTTTCTCTGACCCATGCAAAAGAAGATATTTCATTAGCCGTATTTGCAAACAATGATGGACTCTTAATTAACGCTGCTGATTTATTAAAGTAATCTTCGATGTCTGGCGCTATAGCCGCGTAGTTTGTCAAAGCAACTGGCTGGAAAATCATCGATCTCACGTTAAAAAACATTTGTCCGAGTACTGCTCTGTTAAGCCAATTCATTGATCCACCAACAATGCTTTCCGCGTCTGTTGCGTTTACCCTGTTTGTTACTACCCTGTTTATGTTGTTCCTTATTGCATTTGCGGCGTTTTTGCCCAACTTATTTTCTATAAGTTGACTTACGTCTTTTCCAAACAAAGACTGAGCCTCAAACAAAACAGGCATGCTGGTAACCATGTCTATCACCCCGTTCATATAGTTGTTATACTTGTATGATACGTCTTGAATATTTATTTGGCCACCTCCCTTTCTTGATATCACATTGTTTGACAAAACTGAAATAACCTTTTCCTTATTGGTCTCTGAGGCTACATCAAAATTTTCGGGAATAACTTCTTCGGTACTAAATATAGATAATGGAGAGTATGGAATGGACTGAGGTATATTGTTCCTGTAAACTCTGTTCAATATCTCTATTGCTCTAGCATTCTCATTGTCATTTTTAGAGAAAGTTCCGTTAGTGCTATAAGACCTTGGATTAAATGATTGAACACTGTATCCATAGGCATTGAGAACAGGCAGTATCTTTTCGTTTAGAAAATCGCTATATCTTTGATTAACCTCTTTTACGGCATCAAGAATAGGCTGGTTGTTATTTACGTAATCAATAAGCCTATCCACGTCCTCTTCGTTGTAATTTACCAGTCCATTACCGTCACTTCTCACTAATGCATCAGGATCTCTGAGCATCATGTATACATCGATTATTTGGCCTATAGTTAATCCATTTTCGCTTGTACCTTCAACGTCTTTGTCCCCAATCCTTAATCGAATTGATTTTTCTCTTTTTGATATATCGTATCCATTCTTCTTTAATTCATTTGCGATTTCATCAAATCTTCCGACTTGATTTTTCATTTCATCTCTTTCAAAGTTTGCTTTTGCTACCTTCTCGGTAAAACCTAAAAACATATTGATTGACTCTTCGTCGTTGCCGAGCATAACCATTATGTTTCTAGTATCAAAGAGATTATTTATCGCGACTCCTCTAAAGAAATCCTTGATTCTACCAAGAGCGCCCTGTTTTTGTCTTGACGTGTTTACATCGGTATCTATCCCTATTACACTAATTCCAGACTTTTTATCGAAGAAACTCTCCATAGACTCCACCTCGCTCCTTGGAATCTCTATTACGCTACTTGGGTTGTCATTATCAAACGCGTAAAATTTTACGCCAGGCCTTTTCAACTTTTGTTTAGCCAATGCCATGCTATTGATAGACTCTGTTAGACCTAATGTCCTCGCTATGGCAACTAATGCGCTGTCCGTCTTTGCATTCCTTGAATCAGAAAGAATCTTATTGTGAGACTTTTGGTCAGTCCTTCCGGATTTATATATAAGGTTTATTTCTTTATATAATTCCTTGAGCATTCCGGCATCCATTTCAGACAGTTCTTCTTTGCTAAAAGCGCTTCTGTAGGATTTTAACTGAGCAATAGACTCATTTGTCAAAAGAGTTTTAGGTAACTTTGCTTTAGTCGTGCTCTGCCAATTTGATGGATTTAATCTATCGTTTATTTTCGTGATGATTCTATCCTTTGCTTCCTGCAAATCTCTAAGAATTAATTTCTCATTTGCAGTTAAAGCTTTATCAAGGTTTTTCTGTAACTTTTTGGTTTGCTTATACAGTTCGGGATACTTCTCAATTAACGCTAAATCGAATTGATCTTTGAAATACCTGTTAGAAAACCTTTCCCAATTCCTTGAAGCGTAATCATCAAGGTTTTGTCTGAAGTATGGTTTAACTAAATTCAACGCAGTAGACGCTCTTGTTACCCCCTGATCGACCAAAGCCTTCACGAGATTTGCTGTAGCATCGACTAACTTGGCGAATCTTTCAGCGTCTTGCTGTGGGTCTAAAGCTGCAAATCCTAATGACTTTGGATCTCTTCCTCCCTGCGTTAGCCAATCATTGAAAGCATCTGAAACACCTTTAGCCGCGTCTTTCACTGAGGTCTTCTCCTGCTTTGCCTCGGTGGTTTGTCTGAGCAATTCGTCTACCGCTTTGACTAATTCAGGATTGCTTTCGTCTTTCTTGGCTTTGTGGTAGGCTTCGGAAAGATTAGATGATGGGATTACCCCTTTGCTTGCTGTATTTGAGTTTTCTGTTAATGCGATAACATCACTAATCCAAGCGTCAGCAGACCCCTTACCATCATTAACTACTTTTTTAGGATTTAATCCCGTTCTATCAGCAACAAATTGGTCTTCTGTGTATTTATTATCTTTTTTTGTATCAAACTCAACAAACCACGACTCATAACCAATATCATCATTTAAGTTATAAAATATTTTTCTTTCAGTATTTTTAACCCAATTTCCATTAGCATCCTTTTTGTCCAAATATCTATCACCAGAAGCAATTTCTCCAAATTGGTTAATATATTTTACAGGTATTTTTAAATTATCATTTAATAGTTTTGTTACCTTGTCAATTTCAGAAGAATATTCCATTTCTCCTGCTTTACCAACACGTCCTTTTACTAACCAATTATTATACCCAAAGAAAGGATACCATTCTCCTTGATTTTTACCAGAAGTTCCTGCACTTGAAATATAAAAAGGTAAATAAAAATCTCCAACTTTAGCAAGTGTGAATAATCTACCCTGCATTGCTCTAAATAATTGTTTACCGCTTCTTTCTAATAATACCCCCTGTAGTTTATCAAAATTTATTTCAACTTTGATATTTTTACCATCCGCCTGTCCTACAACTTTATCTACATTTTTAGAGGGTAATTTAGCAATTTTTAAATCTCCTGTATTAATTTCTCCTTGTGGGCTTGACAGTTTAATATTACTAATTCTTTCTGATTCTATTTTTGAAACATTCTTCCCCTCCAACGCTTTAGCTGTACTCTCAATCTTGGCTTTTTCTTTTTGTTCGGGAGTAAGTTTGGTATCGGCATCAATATCGGCTTGTTCTTTTGCCCATCCACTTAATGCAGGGTTGGTGGATGCAGGGGTAGCGGTTTTTTCTGCTGTCTTACCAATAAGTTCTTCTACTGCTTTTACTAATTCCTTGTCTTGTGGTGTTTGTTCCCTTTCTGGCTTTGACTTGGCTTTGTGGTAGGCTTCGGCGATAATCTTGTTTCCAAAGGCTTTTTCAAAGCCTTTGCTCCTTAATTTAGTTTTTGATAAATCTAATTGCGGATTGTTTTCTTTAAGTGTTTGAATTAATTTGTCAGACACACCTTTCCCCCTAAACTCAGGAGCTACCGCAATGTGATCTATGCCGCCTTTGGCATCTAATTCAACAACGCCAATGACTACCCCATTCTCATCTTTAGCCTGTACTATGCCTTTTTGATCTATTCCTCCGTAATTTCCACGTACTATGTCGTATGTTATTTCGGAATTTGGATTAATGTTTCCTCTTTGGCTTTCTCTGTTCCAGTCAGGCAGTTGTCTTTGTGTGTAGGCCAAAATAGGGTCTACCCCACTTAGGAAATCGCCTTCCCCAATCATGTCCCAATTAGTTTCTATTCCTAATTGCCTCTTTAATGGCTGCGTGTCCACCCCATCCAAAGCCTTTGCAATCTCCTCAACCTCCCTTGGCTGACCCTTGGTTGTTGGTAATAGATTGCTTAAGTATTGTCTAAACTCACTCTCTTGCCAAGTACCATCAAATTTCTCTGAAACGTATTGAACTGCGGCATTGATTGCATCGGCAATTGACGCACCGCCCTTTATCGCCAAAATGGCTACGTCAATAGCTCCATTGTACAAAAGAGCAGGAATCGCGAACATAGCATCATTAGCATTCTTGGTGTCCGCTTTCGCTTTATTGAGTATGTCAATTAATTTCTTTGAATATTCTTCGGGAGTTTCTGATGTAGCCGCCGCTTCGTTAAGCGCATCTTCTCTTGTAGCAGGAGGGGTTTCCCCCTCCTGTGCTACAGCTGAAGTTAGCAACTCTTGCTGCTGCCCTTCTTGCCGCCCTTCTTGAGGAAGGCTGGTAGGGGCTTTTCCTTCATTGCCCCCTTCTTTGGGGACATTGGTTTCTTGCCGTACATTTTGTTCGGTTTGAGGTTCTACTCCGACAGCTTCAGGTGTCGTTCCTGTTTCCCTAAGGTTAGGAAAAATCTTTACAAGCCGTTCCGTTGGAACAACGCGTTGAATTGTGCTAAGCATGGCTCCTTCCGGAACAGTGCCAATTTGCCTTTGTGACTCCGCAATGGCGATGTCTAAGGCCAAATCTTGATCGTCAATCTGAACCTGATTGCCGGTCTTTGCATCACGAACGACAACTGAAGTTAAGTTTCCGTCTTCTCCAAAGTTCGAAGAAACATACTCCATGTTTGTGAATGGAGTGCTTGGGGCAATTTCTTCACCAATTTCTAGCGTCCCTTGTTGCATTTTGTACTCGCCGTTTTTCTGACGCTTCATTTCTGCCTCAGAGACGAATTGGTACTTTAAGCCTGTTCTTGATTGAGTAACGGGGACCTTGGTGAGGACGAGGAATCCTCGCTCTCCTGTTTTGGGGTTTGTGACTCTAGCTCCAAGGAACCTGTCTGTTGAGACTTTTTGCGGTAGCCCTGGTTTAGCAGTTCTGACAACACCTTTAACCTGTCTTGCTTTTCCAGTTTGTTCAGTAGTAGTAGTTGTTGCGAATTCATAGTTAAGTAAATTATCAATTTGAGATGACACCAAATCATTGATGATTTTCTTCTCATCATCGTTTAATCCTAATGACGGAGAATTAAAATCGCCATTTCCAACCTCTTCAATCATCCTTGAAGCCACATCTTCTATTTCGGCCACATCAATCTCCTCTGCGTTCCTCATTCTTTCTGCCAGCGGATTCATGATGGGTTCAATTCTTTGTGCAACAAGATTTAGCACATAATCGTCCTCTATGTTAGATGTTAGGACTTGACCTTCAGTCTGAGGATTATACACTGGTGGCTCAACGCCTTTTGATAACGCATCTTGCTGCATTTGTTCGATAGCAAGTATGTCATTTTCCAGTGTCTTTTTCTCATCAGTTAGCCTTGCTCGTATGACTTCCGATGGAGCACCCTTTATCTTTTCGTTCAATGCCTCAATCTGCAATGACTTATCCGCTATTGCTCTAGATGCATCTTCATCGTATTCTTGAGGGATTCCCTTGTAAACATTGTTTACTTTCTGCAACTCATTGGACAATAAGTTCGCCTTTTTGAAACCAATGTTGTCTCTATTCTCTTCTATTTTTGCGACAAAATCTTCTGCTAGTCCTTGCCTAGAAATCGAGTGGAATACGTCGTTCTTGAAGTTGGAGGAAGCCCCATAAGCTCCTGCTCCCATGAATGGTACCGTAGCAACCAATGTGTTGATTGCTATATCTCCATATTCACCTAAAGTGGGTATAGACTCAGGCAATTGCGAATCAGTATTGTTTAAGCCAAGGACCTCGTTAGAAACGGCATTAAGCCCTCTTTGTATTGTCTCGTCAAACAATTCCTCACCGGTTTCTAGTCCGTAAACTTTTCCGGCATACATCAATGCGTTCGCTCCATTATACATAGCGGATCTAAAGCCCTTTCCTGTCGCTAAGGCACTCATTGCTGATTTAGCAAATCCCTTTAGAACATTTGTTCTAAGGACTTCATCCAATGGATTTAGAGATTCAATAGCAGCCGTTTTTGCCGTGGCTAATGCGGCAAGCACTGACTTTTGGGACGGATTTACTTGAACACCCGAATTAGCGGCGGCTTGGTCTAACTCCCTTATAGCATCATCGTAATATGTAACTGCTACACCGGCAGCTCTGGATCCGAACTTAATCGTGTTCAATACATTCTTCGCTGTAGCAACAGACTCAAGGCCTAAACCTAGACCAGCAATAGTTTCAGATATAGCGCCTGCTTTTGTGGCCATTCCTGCTCCACCAGTGAAGTACCCTGCGGCCAATGCCGGCAACATATTTATGGTCTGCTTGTACATAAACCCGGGAACCTTGTCCCAATTGAATGGCTTCCCGGGTTCAGCGGGAGCCCCAAATTCCTCATCCGCAAACATTGGGTCGCTAGATAAGTACGGGTTGTTTTGTATGAAACTCTTCGCTCTATCGGAACCAAATAAATCAGAAATCCAATAAGATGTACCACCAATGTAATCCCTTATTGCTTCTCTCCCATATTTCAAACCGGGCATAACCATGACATTAATGTCGCTATCTAGTTTTTTCAAAAGAGCCGTTGTTTTTATATCATCGGCTAGCCTTTGAGATTCCTTTTGTGCTCTTTGAAATTGAGGTATGTATTTATTCTTTATGTCAATCTTCTTTTGGAAGTCAGGGTCAGAACCCAATGCATTTGCGTATGATTCAAGGGTATTTGCTTGATTGCTGAAGTCATTGTAGACGTCCTGATATCCAGCGGCCCTGTATTGCTCAGCCATGAGTTTTAAAGACTTTGACCTGCTCAATGCATCGACATACGATGATTCTAACGGATCTGCCTCCTTGAGTATGTAGTCAAGGTCAGCATTCTCACCGTAAGCTTTTTTTACAGCCTTTTCCTTTGCTCTAAGCAATAGTTCGTTTGCCGCTTCAATATTACCGATTTTAATGGATGGCGCATCTGACCCGAGGTTTCCCTTAACTGCATTGCTCCTTACGAATTTATAAATGTCGTCAAATCCTATCGTTTCTTCATTAATTTTAGGGGAACCGGTCTTTCTTGATTTGTTCGCGAAGTCTATGACTGCATCAACTGTTTGATACCGATACTTCTCGCCAACTTCATCTTGGAATGACCTCAATGGCTTTTGTTTCTCGAGTAGGTACGGCGGTATGTCAGTTGCACCCTGAAACAGATTGAGGTTCTGACCAAGCGCTTTCGCTTGAGTTGGCTCGGAAATTCCTTTTCTGTTTACGGATGGCTTGACGGGGTTGGGATTTTCTAGCGTAGATTCATCAGTGTAGTCCACCCAATTCCTGTATTCAGGTACGTCTGCTACAAATCTTTGTACAAACGAAAAGTCGTCTTCCCCCTTTTCTCTCCTAAAATTAGGGTAGTTTTCACCAATGTTTATCGCAAATTGTTTGTAAGGTACACGCGGCATTACAATATGATTCTTTTATTAAGACATTAAATTACTTTGACCCTGTGGCCATCTCCTTTTTAACACTCGCAGAGCTACCTGATCCCTGTGATGTGGTTACTAGCTTCCTGACTATACCTAATAGCCACGCCTTCGCCTCTTTCCCATCATCTCCGTCGCCATATCCTTCCTGAATTATCTTGTTTATATCAAGAAAATCTTGTCTATTGTTTGGGTCTAATACTTTTAGTTCATTGTCGTATCCAATTGGATCTCCGCCAGCGAGTTGAGCAAATGTCGGCTTTGATGGCGCCTTTGGGCGTTTTAAGGAAACTTTAAATTTACCATCAGAGGTAATTACAAATCCAACAGCTTCTGACTCTTTTCCTTGGCTGTCTTTTAATGTTGCTTTTTGAGTGAAAAGTCCTTGCTTGGCTATATCCAAATCATACGCGTCAACACCTTTACCTCCACCTCCACCTCCGTCTCCTCTTGCTTGAAGCGGAGTAACGTTGTTTATTTGCGACATAAAGTCGGTTACCTTATCCCTCAATTCATCTTCTAAATCTGGATTTTTAAGAATTTCTGTTAAACTCTTACTCAAATCCGCTTTTCTTTTCTTTATTGCGCCCAAGTTCTTTGGGTCAACAGTATTGAAATCCATATTGAGCAAGGATTTCGCCTGGGTATAAAATGGGGAAATCAGTTTTTCAAACTTTTTGTCAACTTGTTTTTCTTCATACTCTAAGTTCTGCCTAAGCTGATCCCTCGCGGCTTGTGGTCTAACAACATCCCTGTTATATTCCATATTTGATTTTGCCCAACCATACTGCTCTTCAGCCCGTTCTTGAGCCTTTCTATCTAAGTCAATTTTTTGTTGTGCTACACCGGTCCTTATGTCTTTAGACAGATTCTTTACGTCTTGAAACTTTTTTCTAAACATTTGGTTTACCGCTATGCTAGCAGGATTAGACATATCTATTTTTGTTGCATCGATTCCGGCCATTGCTGCTTTTGACACAAGGTCATTCAACTCAAGCAATCCCTGATCTAATCCAGCCCTTGCCTCTTCATTAAGACTCGCTTGGTAATCTTCAGGGCTAACTCTAAAGTCCTCCATAGAGAAATCTTGTGGAGTCATTGACTGCCTAGCCTGAGGACTAGCTGTAGCGGCATTGACGCCCTCATTCATGCGAAATATGGGCACTCTGAACCCGAATTCTCCTCCACCCTGCCCAGGCTGAGACCCATACATCAATTGCTCATCCATTTCTTGTATTGAAATTATTTACTCGCAAAATTATCAGTACTTAATATAATAATCGTCTACGCCTGGCAAGTCATTTTCCTCATATCCTAAGATATTGCGTAAACTACCCTGATTTCCCTTGTTCCCCTCTTTCAGTTTTTTAAGGTAATCCTGATAAGCCTTATACTGCATAATGTTCCTAGCGTAAGATGGTACGTCTTTCCCAATTTGTCCCAACGTAGCGGCTATATTGCCCCTTTGGTTGGCGATATCGGACTCAAGATTTGATCTCTGTCTAATATAATCGGACATATTTATCTGATAATTCTGCTGATCCATAGCCCTTTGCTGTTGCAACTCTTGGTTACGCATGTTAATCAACTGATTTAACTCGCCCCTGTTTCTTGCTTGCATAGCCATATCGGCAAGTAATCCTTGGCGCTGTTGATCTGCCAAGTTTGAGCTTACGCCTTGCATGTAGGCCAATCCGGCA
>Ga0214923_10008696_pt1 | contig 10735 bp, 26 predicted proteins | sample LL1510_MetaG_FD_177993 | JGI IMG/M metagenome (GOLD analysis project Ga0214923, IMG submission 177993) | Freshwater microbial communities from Lake Lanier, Atlanta, Georgia, United States - LL-1510 | ecosystem: Environmental > Aquatic > Freshwater > Lake | place: USA: Georgia | collected...
TAGAATAGTGACCGGTATTCACTCAATCGGGGCTAATAATGACTTCACCTATTCAGATCATCAGGATCGCGCTTGGCGTTTTAACAGACCGTATTCTCACGGTCACATCAGTAATCATGGCCTTTTCGCTCTACTGTTGGGCGATGTGGGGGCCGGATGTGGAGCGAATCGTCATAGCAACCAGTTTTGCCGTTCTGGTGTATCTACCGGCACTTATTAAGGAGAAGAATCGTGATCGAACTGAAAGTCAGCAAGCAAGTGATTAAGCTTGGCAGCATGGAGCATCGTAAGCCTGCTGCTCTCACCTTCCCGTTATTCAAGCAAAAGTTCACAGCACCAGGCGTATCATGTTATGGAACAATGACGGCTGCGGAACAGTGGGGGAAGAAAAGTGGCAAATAATATTGCTTTCCAGCCGATGGGTAAGACCTATCGGCTCAACGTCACAACCGGTGCGAGTGCAGAACTAGCCATCAACGCCTACACGCCCTGCAACCAAGTCCGTGTTCACAACGGCACGGCCAATGAAGTAGCGGTACGCTTTGCAGCAACCACCGGTAATGCAGCAGCATTTCCTGTGTCTGGCACACCATCCGATAGCATGGTGTTGCACAACAACCAGACGCAATACTTTACTGTTCCCCAAGCATCGATTTCCGCACAGGCAACGCTCTATGTGTCTGCGATTGGTGCTGCAAGTGGATACATTTACGTTACACCAGGAGAGGGTTTGTCATAGATGGAAGTCTCGCTTTCAGTTGTCTTGCAGGCACTGATTGGCGCAGGAGCTGGTGCGCTTGGCGCGTATGTTGCGATTCGATCAGACCTTGCAGCACTGAAAGCAAGGGTTGATGTCTTGCACGAATCAACGGACAAGGCACATTCCCGCATTGATCAGATTCTCAACAAGTAATGTTTGAGTTACTCGGTGGTGGCTTACTAGGCTCGATCTTTGGTGGCCTCTTCAGGCTTGCACCAGAGGTCTTGAAGCTGCTTGATAAAGCCAATGAACGCAAGCATGAACTCGCCATGTTCACGCTACAGACTGATCTCGAGAAACTCCGCGGTCAGTTCAAGATGGAGGAAAAGTATGTTGACTACAGCATTCAGCAACTCGACACCATCAAAGCGGCCTTTGAGGAACAGAGTAAGACGTCTCAAGCAGCGGGTTGGTTTGTATCTGCTGTCTCAGCGCTGGTGCGTCCGGGCATTACTTGGGCTTTGTTCTTTATGTATGCGACAGTCAAAGCGGCTGCGCTTACTCTCGCGTTTCAGACGGGTGCAAGCTGGACAGAAATTGTAACCAAAGCCTGGGATCAAGATGATTTCGGCATCTTCACGATGGTGCTGACATTCTGGTTTGTAGGTCGCAGCATAGAAAAGTACCAACGTGGATGAAGCGATTCAGATCGCTATTGACGTTCTTATCAAGCCCTTTGAGGGCTATGCCAGGCGGCTACCTTCAGGCGATTGCATGGCTTATCCTGATCCCGGTACTGGCGGTGAGCCTTGGACTATTGGTTATGGTTCTACTGGCAGTGGCATTGGCCCAGGCACTATGTGGTCAAAAGATCAGGCCGAGCAGCGTCTTCAGGAGCATGTCGAGTATTTCACTCAAGGGTTGGTAAAACTCTCGCCTAAGATCGTTTTAGCGCCTCCTAGGCGTATTGCAGCGGTGTTATCTTGGGTGTACAACTGTGGCTTGGGAAACTATCGCATCTCGACGTTTAAGAAGCGTATTGATGCCAATGATTGGCAGGGTGCTGCCGATCAGTGCTTGCTCTGGAACAAGGCTGCAGGCAGAGTAATGCCTGGTCTTACAAGGCGCAGACAAGCAGAATCCATGTTGATGAGGTGATCATGGCAAGACAAGCAAACTTGAGTGTTGGAAGGGGCGAGAAATTACCTGTATCCAAGGGTGCTGGCCTGACAGCCAAGGGCAGGGCAAAGTACAACCGTGCCACCGGTTCCAAGCTTAAAGCACCGAGTAAAGACCCAAAGAATCCGAGGCATAAATCTTTTTGTGCTCGCTCCAAGAGCTGGAAGGGCGAGCGTGGTAAGGCTGCAAGAAGGAGATGGGGATGCCGGTAAAGAAAGGTTTGTACTACAACATTAACCGCAGGCGTAAGTTAGGTCTGCCAGCCAAGCGTCCGGGTCAGGCAGGTTATCCGACTCGGGAGGCTTTCATTCAATCTGCCAAGACGGCCAAAAGAAAACCCCGTCGCTAGGACGGGGAAATGCTCGTAGGGAAGAGCAAAGAGGAGACAACTGAGGCTGTCTGCTAACGCCTGCCTCGGGCGCAACCTAACTCGCAGACTGAGCGGAGTCAGAGTTCATTCTGCATGAGCTTGATCGCATCGTCAAGCCGGAAGATAGCAAGCGACTCTTTGCCATCACCGCGGCATACGACCACTGGCGTTTGTCCTGTCAGACAGACTGAAGTTTTAGCCTGATCCATCCATTCATAGACTCCTATCTTGCGCCTACGCTTGCATTCGATCAGAAACGGCCCTAGATCGATGTCAGAGCCGCCATCACGCGCTTGCCCTAGTACGCGTGTCACTTTGGTTCCTAGCGCTTCTGAGAGCGTTTTACAGACTTCTCGCTCATAGGATGCGCCTCGATCTTTGGCGAGCTTGCTCAATCGTAGTAACTCCTTAGCAGCCGGTAAGCATGTTGCCTGACTTCATCAGAGACAGCATAGCCATAGACATCAGGGTCGCATAAGGCTCGCAGAAACTCATCTTTCTGCCAGGCAGATCTCTCAAGCCTTGCACAGTGGCTTCTGAGTTCTGCATTGAGTTCTCGCAACGTATTTACTCTCTCGTCTTCCACTGTGTTCATAGCTCACCTCTTTAATCGTAATGGTATTTGCCTGTCCTCAGCAAAGACTTCGTGGGTGGAGAACCGGTGACCGCAGATGTTGCACTTGCGCCTGCGGTAATTCCAGTAAAACGATTCATCGTTGTCCAAGAAGAATTGCCGTGTTTCAAGCACGATGGTTTGAGAAGTTTCATGTTTCTCATGACATTTCGGACATTTCATTGATTGATTTCTCCCTGCCTTTGCTTTGCAACATAGCCAGCGCCATCCGGTATGCTTCATCAGCAATCACATGATGCGGCTGTGCCGTGAGGCTACCTCTTGCAATCATCGCTTGCATCGCAAGACCGGCAAAGTGATCCAGTTCAGAAAGGGATCGAATCGTCTTCATCTTGAACCTCATAAGGTTTCTTGGCCTGATAGGGTGGCTTGTACTTCTTATCAGGATCTGGCTGCCAGGTATCCTCACGGATACGAATCAGCATCCCAGCAGTCTTGTGATAAACCCAAGCACTGAGCTTCATCTTGTCTCCTGCCCTGAACGTGACATCCTTGTCAAAGACGTAGACACCACGCAGATCAGGAGCCTTGCTCTCAGGTTTCTTTTTATTGCTTAGCAGAATCCCGTTACCAGGTTCAACCTTGTCCAAAAAATCGCTCATCGTCTACTCCTTTATGCAGCCAATATTTGGCATACGATTTGTTACCTACGTTTACATTCTGAGTCACAATGTTGTGACCAGCGCTTCTCAACTCTTCCACCCTAGCAGCCAATCTGAAGCAACCCATGTGTTGCAAGGCTTCCAAAGCTGTCAGTGGTTTAGACTGCAACCACTGAAGCACTTGCTCCGTTTGGGTTAGATCTCCTCTTCGACCACTAGGGTTTCTTCCTTTGGGAGGTATTCGCCACAACCCGACTCCTGAGCTCGTCGAGCAAATTGACTTGCTTCATGCCCGACAAACGTATTGAAGACCGGTTCATTGACGAGAAAGAGATCACGCAGTTTCGCGTTCTTTCCCTCCGTTGATAGTTTCTGGCTGCTGGCAATCTTTCCGATCAAGCCAAAGAACCCCGCTTGCCATTCCTCAGAATCATCATAGGATTCATACGGATGCGGTGACACCTTGCCTTCCTTGACTTCAGGAACCGATAGTTTGAAGGGCTTCTCTAGCGTGGCATCCAGCGGTGGGAGCGGTTGAACAGGCGGCAGATCAACCTTCTGCATCTGGTGGCCAGGAATCGTTTCCAGTTCAGTCTCATCAAGCATTCCTAATCCGCAGTGAGCAAGCACCGTGCGTCTGATAGCCTTGGTTGTAGCTTTCATCAACGCGTTTGCGAGCTTTTCACCCGATAAGCCTTTGATGTCAACTGCGCCTTGATTCTCCGAACTTCTTCCATCTTTTCCAGTGCAGCGAACAGACACCAGGTAGACATCTTCAACTCGCTCTCGGTTAGTGATCTGAGTGGACAGTCCGTGCAGATTTGAGAGTTGCTGTGTGGCCCCAGCATTCGCATACAAGACCTTCTTTCCTGACAAGACAAGAAGATCGAACGGCTTCGCTGAAGGATCAAGGCCGACTTGCTGGCATCTGTAGTTATAGTATCCAGTGAGTTGTTCTTCTTTAAGACCACTCAAGTCTCCTCTGAGTACGATTGAATCGATGATCGACTGATCAAGTTTGGTTGGATCGACTAGATTGCTCATTTGACTAAAAACCTCCGTGAGCCAAGTTGTTCGACAATGTATCTTTCATAGACCTCCGGCATCTCTTCCTTGAGCGATTCAGCAGAAAAACGCTTAGATGCCTTGGCAGACTTCCACGTTGCAAGCACTCGCCCATCGAAGGTCACTAACGCTTCACAATCTCTCATCATCTTCTGAATGGCTGCCTGTAGTTCAGCTTCCCTGTCTTCCAACTTACTGATCTGACTTTTAATGTCAGCAAGATAAGCGCACTGACGTTCAATGGTTGCATCAGCCATCAATGATCTTCTTGTGCTGACAGGGAATAGCTTTTTTGCCGCATCCACCGAAGTCGGTTCTGGAGGCTGCTTGGCCTGTATTGCGCCCCATAACTCAGCTTCCAGTTGTATGAGCGCGTCTTTTTCAGCGTCTGATACTTGCGTGTCGATGCATACCAGTTCTTGTCCCCCAAACAAAACCGCAAGTACGATACGCTGTACCCGATGTACCGTAGCCTCATGAACACATTGCGCTCTGTCGGGCGCAGGCATAAGTAAAGTCTCTGCATCAAACTGGTTCCGTTTAGATTGGTTGTAGTTTTTGACTTCAACTAAGGTTGTGCCATCTGCAGAGATGAAGTCAAAGTGACTAGCCATCCATGAATGCTCAGGGTGATATAGCTCATAGTCAGCTTCCTTGAGTTCCATCTTGAGTCTGGAACTAACCTCACGGCCAATGACATCCTGCAGCTTCAAACCCCACTGCACAGCTTCTATGTGTGAAATGTCTTCCCGCTCTGTCTGGCCTATCTTTTCCAAATAAACGTCAGCAGCACGACCGTCTACGATCTTGCGAGCATCAGTGGCCCATATGGCTTTACGTCTTGATTCCGTATCAAAGCTAGTCATGCTGCCTCCTGATCGAAAACTGTGGTGATTGCTTGAGTAACATGTTCTCGCTTCTTCGTGAGCCAGAAGTGTTTCAGCTCATCCATCTCATCGAGCAGCTGATCCATCTTCTTGAATGCATAGGGTTCGAGAACCTCTGACTCATAAGTCATGTCGTTGATCGCCCAGATCGCTGTCTGCATCAAATGTGTGAGCCTAGTTCTGACTTCCAGTTGATCGTAGTAATCTAATTTCTTCATCGGAATCTCCTAAAGGTTAAAAGGTACTGCGGAGAGAAGCATACCACTAGAAAGCTAGTGTTGCAAGTAATCTTGTGATCTTGTACCTTCGTTGTGTCTGTGTGAGAGCGGATAGAGTCGTTTGGTATGTACCCCGCCCTTGCTTGCAAGGGACTCTCACCGGGGTGCAGACCAAACGGCTTTTTTTGTTCCCTCACTGACCGTACTCCGCACGTTAGTAAGAGCCAGATCTGTGGCTGCGCGGAAGAAAAGCAGTAGCCGGTATGTCGCAAGACTAGGGGGCAGTTCCCGAAGAGTCCGGTCGGCTGGTCGTATCCCCAAGCCGAGGGGCTAGGAAATTAGCATGGGGATGGTGCTTGTCACCCGAGGAGAACCGACCCCTCTCTACCCTGTTAGCTCTGGGGTAGGGGGGTCTTTGCGAGGAGATACCCTATATCCTTGCTCTTATGGCTGATGCACACTCTATCGATACGCCTAATGGATCGGCGTGTTCATAGCCATCACACACCTGCGCGCACGCCTCACGCTCTGCTGCTGCTATGAGTGCGGCAAATCTCCTTAAACGATCTGGGCTTGCATACATTTTGAAACCTGCTCTTGCAGGGGCTGGGCCTTTGATACCTGCTTCATTTGCTAATCGGATGAGTGTTTCTTTATCCATCATTCTTCTCCTTAAGTTTTGATTCAATTGCACGGGCAACGTCAATCCTAAATTGCTCATAATCGACTGTGTAATCAACTGATCGCCAAGCCGTATCAATCTCCTGATCAGTCAGTTCAATCCATTGATGCGCAGCGTAAAGCGGTTGACTGTCAGGTCTGGTTTTGGTCATTGTGTAATGCCATTCCGGCCTTTCCGGATTCAATCGTGCAACTGCGTATCGGTAAGCCAGCGGTTCTTTGCTCATTGAATGCCTCCTGCTTGTGATCGGGTCATCTGACGCACATAGAAATGTATTGAAATGGCTTGGTGCAGCTCAGCTTCAGTAACCCCTGCTTGCTCACATAAGATAGGTAGATAGGCAACATGTCTTACAAGCTCATCTTGCCATCTCTCCACTATAGCTAGGGACTCTTGCTCTACGTCTCTTAATAGTCTTTTCTTTTTCATTTTCTGTGCTCATAGTCGATTTCAATAGACTCAGCAAAACCATAAGCTCGACCATCATTCTCAGGTGCGTAGGCTTTATCGATTTCTTTCCCTAGCTGATACAAAGCCTTGTAGCCATGGTGCTTGAAGATGAATTCGTTCAAGTGCTGCATAGCAACTAAGTAAGGGTCATGCCTGTGATCTGCTAAGTGAATCAGTTCTTTAATTTGCTTTTGTTGATCTTCAATCAGAAGTTCATAGGCTTTAATCTTCAATGCGTCATCCATGATTGGCCTCGCTCGCAGGTAATTGATTAAGGGCAATGGTCTCACCGGCGGGTAAGGTCACCTGCCATGTTCTAAATGAGTGCTGTTTAGCCATCGTGGCCGGACACTCTTTAGATGGTGGCTTCCATCCAGCCCGTCTCCAAACATCTTCAACCGGAATGCACCAATCCGAGGGATGTATCTGACAAGCCATTAAATCGAGCCATAGAGGCATTTTGTTAGGTTCCATGTAGGTAGGCTCCAGTAAGGTGTTAAAAGCGCCTTAAAAGCCCGTTTAAGGGCTTATAGGGGCATTGAATGGTAATTAGATGGCTGCCAAATCGACCAAGTAGACTTCGTGCAAGAACCAGCCTATCTGGTGCTTGGTTTCGATGCGATAGCCCTTAGCAAGCCAGGCGTTAAGCGTTTCGATTGTGGCGGCTTGGGCGGCGCGGTAGTTATGCCCGTCGATACCGCCAATATAGATGTCAAACTGTTTGTCCATGATTGATAGTCCTATAGGTTGAAAAAGATAGCGCAGGCCAAGGCGATGCCAAAGGCCGCAGCAATGATCCAGTCGATCAGGGTTTTCATGCTTGTTCTTTTATGAATTGCGTTTGATAAGCAAACGAAAAGAAAACATCTTTTGTTTGTGTATCAAAACCATAGAACTTGCCTATTGGTTTGTCGAATGTATCCAAGCAATCTTTTGCTTGTCCAATGTCATCATAAGATTGAAAAAGATTGCCAGATTTGATGCCAGATCGATGGCGAATTTGAAATCTATCCATGATTGAATGCTCCGATTAGGTTAGATGCGAGATTGCATCCCTTAGCCCTACGCATAGGGCTATAGGATGAAATCTCAGGCTGCGAGCAGTTCTTCTTGTTCCACTGTAGCGGTTAAGTAATCCATTGCTGATTGTGCTTTGCTGGCTGCTTTAATAATTGCTGTTTTGTCTTGCTTCAAGACTTTAAGCCAGGAGCCAATGTAACTGGCATGCTGTAGCTGCCCGTCGATGCCGCACTTCATGCAAAGCATGGCTGCCCCTAGTTCGGCGATTAGTTCCTCGAAAGCGTAGGCTTCCGAGCCGAACTTATTGGCTAGCTTGCGATCTAGCCTAGATTGATGGCCGGTAGCATGAACGCTTTCATGCAATAGTGTTGCATGGTAATCGGCTAGCGATCTAAAGCTAGATAACGCAGGCATACCGATCAAGTCCTTGCTGGACTGATAGAACGCTGAGCTCGCCGTTTGAACGCCATTGGCTAGCTGTAGGCGATCGATAACGTTTTGAACCCTGCTATCTATTGAACCCTCGAGCGTTCCGCCTTGCTTGCTGAATGATGCTCCGTCGATATCGTCAGCGTTAAAAACAAAGTAATGCTTCAACAGTGGCAGGGTAGCTTGCACTTCATCGCCGTTCGAGTCTTTGCGAGTAACACTTAAAGGCTTCCAAAACACGATTGGAACACCCTTGGAACCTTTTTTAACGCTTAGGCCAGCATCGCTTGCTTGCTTGAACGTCAACCAGGCATTTGACCTACCAGTTCCGAACATGCCGAGCCATAGCTGATTGACGCCGCGGTATACAGTGCCTGAGATCGGGTTATACGCTTCCGCGCTTTCATGCCAAGGCTTCACCCAGGGCGCAGTGCCTGCTTCCAGATCTGAAATGATTCTGTCCGTGATCGTTTGAGCAATATCCATTGTGATGACTCCATTTGATGTTAGGGTGAGATCATCATAAGGATATATGCTTATTGCTCGATCATACTTTAGTCTTACTTTACAGATTCTTACATATACAAACATAATACATATAGATAGGGTTATGTGTTCTTGTATGTAATAGGGGATTCTTGGGGTTCATCATGGATTGCAGGATTGAGATAAGTATGCGACTCCCCGCCCCCGTCCGCCCCCCGATGGGGCCATGGTCGCGTCATCACCGCATACGCTCATCATCACCGCCATGCGTCATGATCTTATACATATGGGCATGGGTCGGACATCGATGTAGCAGCAGCTCGGCATGCGGCGATGTGGCGATCGCATGGGGCCTGGGGCATGGGCGGGAGTGCCCCCCAACCATCTTCCCCCCAAAGAAAAATTACTTTCTGCTATTGTGATGTTTTGCATAGGAGAGGATATGGAGATAGAGAAGAGTGTGCCGATGCCACCAGAGCGTAAGCGCATGAACTTACCGTATGATCAGATGGAGATAGGCGATAGTTTCTTAGTGAAGGATGTGCCTATGCAGACCATCTGTAGTGCGAACTATCGGTATGGGAAGCGCAGGAATGTGCGGTTTATGGCTCGTGCTGTAGAGGGTGGTATACGGGTGTGGAGGGTAGATTGAAGTTCCGTGAGTACATTGATTGGATTGAGCACTCGACGGAGTTGGATCACAGCTATCCTTACCATTGCCTAGAGTGGTTTCGGGAGGAGAGGGGCAAGCGTCCTTTGACGCCTGTTGAGTGTAAGGTGTTTGAATGGTTAGAAACCAAATATGGTTTAGATGGAAATAACGCCAATCAGCTTTGAAGAAGCAAATGCTTTTGTCTACCGGCATCATCGTCACCACAAACCTATGCAGGGTTGCAAGTTTTGTGTTGCAGTAAGCGATGGGGACAAAGTGGTTGGCGTTGCTATTGTTGGAAGACCTGTCGCAAGGATGTTAGATAACGGATGGACATTAGAGGTCAATCGTTGTTGTACGGACGGAACAAAAAACGCTTGCTCCATGTTGTACGCAGCGGCGTGGAAAGCTGCTAAAGCGCTGGGTTACAAACGATTAATTACTTACACATTGCCAGACGAAGGTGGTGCGTCTTTGAAAGCATCGAATTGGAAATGCCTTGGGTTACGGGGGGGCGGCAATTGGAATGTCAAGTCAAGGCCAAGGATTGATACCGACGAAGTGTTAAGAGGACAAAAATTATTATGGGAAGCATGAATGGTTTGGACAATCGTGAGTGATTGCTACTCTTGCCGGTTCTCAAGGCAGATAGGGGTAGAGGAGTTTCCTCAGAGGGAGGTTCGTCTGGTGTTACTGTGTACTAGAAATAACACGCTTGCCAATCGCCGTTGCGAGGCTTATGAGTACGAACCAGGGACAGACATTGATGAAGTTCGACCTGCAAAAGTTTAATCGTTTCTGCCGTGAGTTAACGGTGGAGACCAAAGAGATGGGTATGCAGAAACTGGGGGCGAGGCTCTTGGGTACGCAGACGTACATCATGCAAGAGATTGCCAAAGGATTGGAAGACAACAAACACTTCTTTGTGATCTTAAAGGGTAGGCAGCTCGGTATTACCACGATCTCTCTTGCACTCGATCTTTACTGGCACTTTATTCACCCTGGCTTTCAGGGTACGTTGACAACTGATACGGAAGAGAACCGAGATCAGTTCAGAACGACATTGGCGATGTACATGGATGGCTTGCCGCCTGAGTACAAGATTCCGCTCATGAGTCATAACCGGAATCAGATGGTCTTGAAGAACCGATCACGAATGTTCTACCAGGTGGCAGGATTGCGCAGCAAGGGGTCTTTAGGGCGCGGTAAGGCGATTACGTACCTGCATGGTACGGAGACATCCAGTTGGGGTGATGAAGAGGGCTTAGCCTCTTTGCCGGCTTCGCTGGCTGAGAAGAACCCGGCACGGCTTTATCTCTTTGAAAGCACAGCCCGTGGCTTCAATATGTTCCATGATATGT
>Ga0214923_10008697_pt1 | contig 10735 bp, 6 predicted proteins | sample LL1510_MetaG_FD_177993 | JGI IMG/M metagenome (GOLD analysis project Ga0214923, IMG submission 177993) | Freshwater microbial communities from Lake Lanier, Atlanta, Georgia, United States - LL-1510 | ecosystem: Environmental > Aquatic > Freshwater > Lake | place: USA: Georgia | collected 2015-10-15
GAAAATCGCTCCCGCCATGATGAACCAGATTGCAACAAATCCATAAAGTTCGAGATCGGAGTTATCGAGTGCAAATCCGATGATGAGAGATGAAGAAGCAAGGACTTCGAAAATTCCTACAAGTCGAGCTAAACCATCGGGAAATCCAACGTCACGAGTTCCAGAGAGCCCGGCATTGCTGCCGCTGGCTTTCGATAATCCAGAAATCAAGAAAATCAGGGCTAGTAGCAGGCTGATTACAGTGTGAAGGGTTTCCATAAGGAGAAAAGTTACTACAAAACCATCTCGCGCACGATTCGATCTGCAATCAAGCGTCCATTTTTACTAAGAACTAATTTTTGCTGTGCCCAACTCTCTTTATCGAGATGCCCGCTATCGACGAATCTTTCCGCAACGTGAATTTGTGGAGTCGATAATTGGGAATGAGGAATCCCTTCACGTCGCCGGATTTGAAGCAAAATGAATTCATCAGCCTTATTTTCATTTGTTAAAGTTTCCCGCTCTAATATTGGAGATTCGTTGAGCATAATCCGTTCTTGATAACTCTGAGGGTGCTTAATATTCCACCATCGCTCATAGTCAAAATAGGAATGCGCACCAGGTCCAACTCCCCACCACCATGAACCATCCCAATACGCAATATTGTGGCGACATTCACCGCCGGGCCGACTCCAATTACTTAACTCATACCAAGTAAAACCTGCTCGTTCAAAAGACTCATCCGCATAAAGATACTTTTCAGCAGTTTCGTCATCTGGTGGCATCACCAATTCTCCACGAGAGATCTGTGCAGCTAACTTGGTGCCGCGCTCCACAATGAGTGCATAAGCGCTTATATGATCAATAGGAAGTTCGAGCGCTGCATTTACACTGGATTTCCAATCATCAAAACTCTCTCCCGGAGTTCCATAAATCAAATCAACACTCACATGTTCGTAACCTGAATTTCGAGCTAACTGAACTGCTTTAATGACATTCTCTGGTTGATGAGTGCGATCCAAAGTTGAAAGTACATGAGATACGGCTGATTGCATTCCCATCGAGATTCTTGTTGCACCGGATTCACGCATCTCTACTAGAAATTGCTCAGTCACAGAATCTGGGTTGACCTCGATTGTGATCTCAGCCTGAGGTAAGAGGTCAAAATTTCTCTTAATTGTTGCAATCACTCGCGAAAGATCTGAAGCGGGCATCAAAGATGGAGTTCCACCACCGAAAAAGATAGTGGGGACTTGAGCAGGTCCGATTGTCGCCCGGGCCATTTCAATCTCACGAATGGCAGCATCGATGTAATTTTGAGAGACGACGGCAAGGTTCGGACCTTGGAGTTCTGCGGGGGTATATGTGTTGAAGTCACAGTAACCGCAGCGCTTCACGCAGTAAGGAATGTGAACATAAAACGAGAGCCGAGGGCTCACCTTACTTCTTTACCTTTCCACTTTCAGCATCCGCATTAGTTGAAAGTGCAGCGATAAACGCTTCTTGAGGTACTTCAACGCGACCCACCATCTTCATGCGTTTCTTACCCTCCTTCTGCTTTTCCAGAAGTTTACGTTTACGGGAGATATCTCCGCCATAACATTTTGCAAGAACATCTTTTCGAATTGCACGAATATTCTCGCGTGCAATGATCTTTGCGCCGATTGCCGCCTGAATCGGCACTTCGAATTGTTGCCTTGGGATTAGCTCGCGCAATTTTGTAGTCATCATTACGCCATATGGATAAGCCTTTTCGCGATGAACAATGGAACTAAAAGCATCGACTGTTTCACCTTGAAGCAAGATATCCACTTTAACCAGGTCGCCTTCAGCTTCACCGATTGGCTCATAATCCAAAGAACCATAACCTTTAGTTCGAGATTTCAATTGATCGAAGAAATCAAAGACGATTTCCGCAAGAGGCAAGGTGTAACGAATTTCAACTCGATCCTCCGATAAATAGTCCATCCCATTGAGAGTTCCGCGCCGTTGCTGGCAAAGCTCCATGATGGTCCCGATGTAATCCGTGGGTGAAAGAATCGTTGCTCGAACAATCGGCTCTAGTACTCGGTCTACTTTTCCGCTGGGATACTCACTTGGATTCGTGACAATTACTTCTTCGCCGCCTTCTTTGGTAACGCGATATACAACGTTCGGCGCAGTAGATATCAGAGTCAGATTGAACTCACGCTCGAGTCGTTCACGGACGATTTCCATATGCAACAAGCCGAGGAAGCCACAGCGAAAACCAAATCCCAGAGCTGCAGAAGTTTCTGGTTCGTAAACCAGGGCTGCATCATTGAGCTGTAATTTATCGAGCGCATCGCGCAGCATTGGATATTCATCGCCATCAATCGGATACAGACCAGAAAAGACCATTGGCTTTGGATCTTTATATCCTGATAACGCTTCTTTCGTGGGTTTATGGAAAGTTGTGACCGTATCTCCAACACGAGATAAGCGAACATCTTTTACGCCCGTGATGAGATAGCCAACTTCTCCTACGCCTAGACCCTTGCTGGAGACTGGTTCTGGAGAGATAACACCGATATCAAGTAACTCATGTTTCACGCCCGTAGAAAACATCTGAATCTGTTCACGGGGCGAGAGATGGCCATCAACAACACGCACATATGTAACGACGCCGCGATACGTGTCGTACACCGAATCGAAAATCAGCGCGCGCGCAGGTGCTTTCGGATCTCCTTGAGGAGGAGGTATCTGGGCAACGATTTGGTCGAGTAACTCTTCAACTCCATCACCCGTCTTGCCAGAAACGCGTAAACAATCTTCAGGTCTGCAACCCACTAATTTTGAGAGTTCAATTGCGAATTTTTCTGGTTGTGCAGCTGGAAGATCAATCTTATTGAGCACTGGAATAATGGTGAGGTTGTTCTCCATCGCAAGGTAGAGATTCGCGAGAGTTTGAGCTTCGATTCCTTGTGCACAATCGACCAACAAGATTGCACCTTCACATGCCGCAAGCGAACGAGAGACTTCATAGGTGAAATCAACGTGACCAGGAGTATCAATCATGTTAAGTATGTATTCCTTGCCATCGATCCCAGATTTCCATGGAAGTCGGACTGCCTGACTCTTAATCGTGATACCGCGCTCTCGCTCGATATCCATACGATCGAGATATTGCGCGCGCATATTTCGCGCTTCTACTACTCCCGTGATTCCAAGCATGCGATCAGCGAGCGTTGATTTTCCGTGGTCAATATGGGCGATGATGCAGAAATTACGGATCTGTTCTGGATTTGTGGCAGACGGTTGTGGCGCCTTGGCTAAAGGAATTGCGGGCATTAGCGCTCGCCTACTTTTCGAAGATAAAAGTCTGGATTAACGAACGCCAGCTTTGTGAGCTGACTTAGCCATTGCTGACTTCTTATTAGCAGCTTGATTGGCATGGATGACGCCTTTTGATACCGCGACGTCGAGTTCGCGTGTGGCAGCTTGGAGCTCGGTTGCGATCGCCTTGGAATCCCCAGCAGCGAGAGCGTCACGGAAGCGACGGATGGCGGTCTTGAATGATGAGCGAACCGACTTATTGCGCAGACGCGCCTTTTCGTTGGTCTTGATTCGCTTGATCTGAGACTTGATATTTGCCACGAACGTTGTGCCTTCCGGTTTGAGAACTATGTAAACGAGCGCCGAAGGGTATCAGCCGAAAGCGAGAGGGCTCAAACTGAGAATTGCCCGCCAGATGAGCTATCTGCCCCCTACTTTCGTAGCGATTGAGACCACACTTCGCTCTAAGGCATACAAGGGATCGGCCTCAGCGCCCTTGATAGCGACATCGGCTTTCGAGAGTTCTTGTACTGAAAAAGCGATCAAAGCAGGTGACCATTTCGATAATTGCCTGCGGGCCTTGTCAATCTGCCATGGAGCAAGCCCCAGTGAGCCTGCAAGCTGGAAGGCATTTGCATTTCTAGGAGCGCCAGAAACTTTCGCTAGTGTGCGAATCGAAGATGTTAATGCCGAAACGATCATGATCGGGTCAGTCCCCGAATCAAGTGCGTTGCGAAGTGCAATCAAAGCTGCAGTTGGGTTACCGGCAAGAGTTGCGTCAGCAACATCAAATCCCGTCGCCTCAATTCTTCCTTGGTAGTACTTGGCAATATCGTCTTCATCGATGACAGCTTTGCCTGCATTTGTATCAAAAGAAATTTGGCTACAGGCAGCCGCAAGTTCTCGCATATCGCTGCCCGTTGCATCGACCAGTGCGGTGACCGCGCCCGAAGAAATCTTTCGTCCATGTCGCGAGAACTCTTGGCGAACAAATTCTTCTTTATCGGAAGCTTTCTTCATTGGTTCGCAAGTAACAATGTCAGGCTTCAGTTTTTTAATTTTATCTATAAGTCCTTTGCCTTTTACGCCACCTTTGTGAATAAAAATTAGATGTAGATTCACATCTATGTGATCAAAGAGAGATTCAATCTCTTCCTGTACTTCGGAGACAACATCTTGAAGATCCTTGATTACGACAACGCGTTTATCTGCAAAAAGTGATGGAGCAACTGCTTCGCCATATCGCCCGAGCTCAAGTCCACTTCCGTCTAGGACGGTTCGTTCGAAGTCAGCGCGCAATGAGAGCGCCTCAGCCAGAGCGCGGTCTGCTAAAACTGATTCACCACCATGAATCAAAAGAATGGGACTTAGAGCCATTGGATAGGCCACCACTCCTTTCGCATCGTTCGAGTGGTGAATATATAGCGCGTTGCTCTGTCATCAAATCTCCACGCCACCGATATTGGACCATCCTGGTCAGTTCGAAAGACTCGCGCGCCGATAGATTGCAGCGTTTTAAGGAGTTCCACGTTGGGATGACCATAACTATTCCCGGCGCCTACGCTGACCAGAGCCACTTCGGGCGATATCTCCTCTAAAAACTCCTGATCCTGAAAGCGGGAACCGTGATGAGGAACTTTCAAAATATCGACGTCAGATAGATCATTATCGTGCGTTAAGCGCGCTTGAACTTCGGGCTCTATATCGCCAGTAATTAAAATTTGTGCACCATTCCATTTCACCAGAGCAACGATGCTCTGATTATTTTCTTGAGAACCATCGCCTCCCAAAGATTGGAAGGTTTTATTCTCCTCATTAGGCCAGAGAATCTCGATCGAGATGCCCGCGATTGAGGCGCTCATACCCTGGCGAATATTCAGAATCTCACTTTCCAGGGCAGCAGAAATCTGTGGGTTTCCATTACCCCAGATTTCGCCCACTTCAAAACGAGAACTTAGTCCTTGTGCCCCAAAATAATGATCTGCATGGCCATGAGAAATAATTATTAGCGGAAGTCGCTTAATTCTGGCCCGCTTCAGACATTTACTGAGAGCACGCGGGTCAGGTCCGGCATCAAACAGGACTGCATCACCTCCTCCGAGGTTAAGTAGAAGGGCGTCGCCCTGTCCAACATCGCATTGAACGATTCTCCAATTACTTCCTGGAAACATTAATTGAGGAATGAGTACTAATCCGAAAATAAGAAACGTAATTATGTAAAGAGAACGTAAGCCAAATTTAAGGAAAGCTAGATATCCCAGAATTACACTTACGATAAGCGCAATTGGATTTACCCCTAAGGTTGGTGAGGCCTCAGACCAGGATGCAACTCGTGTTATCCACGTTGCTAAGAGATGAGCCGGCCAGATCAACACTGTATGCAAAATTCCAAGTGGCATCAGCAGTAGCGCAAGGAATCCAAGAATCGTTATCGGTGCCACAACGGGCGCAACTACAACATTAAAGAAGATACTTAATGCGGAGACCTCTCCAGAAAGCACCAATATGTAAGGCGTACAGGCGATTGTGGCTGCACACGGGACTGCGACCATTTCGGCCACACTGTCAGGCATGTGTCGAGCAAAACGTCGAGATAAGTGCGGAGCGATAAAAAGTAGTCCGCTTGTTGCCAGAACAGAGAGAATAAAACCGGGATCAAGTGCTTGAAATGGATCAACCAGTAACAGCACGGAAATTGCAGTTGCTAAAGCTGCAATTGAATTTTGTGAATTACCACTAGCGCGAGCTGCCAGAATGACAGCGGCCATGACTCCAGCTCGCAACACAGATGGTGAAGGACGTACCAAAAGTAGAAATAACGTCAGAAATCCTGCGGTAACCATCACGCGAGGAATAATCCTTGGGATGACTCTGCGAAAGAGATAGAAGACCAAGGAACTCACTATTGCAAAATTGGCACCACTCACCGCGGTCAAATGTGAAAGACCCGCTCGCTTCATCTGATCTGTGAATCCAGAAGTCTGCAAAGTGGTGTCGCCAATAATCATTCCGGGAATGAGCGCACCAGCTTCGTCACCAAACTTCGCCAGTTCCTGGCGGTACTTCGCTCGAATTGCAGCAAGAAATTTCTTATACGCATGCGCTTGTGAATACAATTCAACATTTTCTGAGGCAATGAGTATCGCAGCGACTCTTTTTTCCGAAGATTGGATTAGGTCGCCTTTGACAAGAATTTTATCTCCGGGAATCACATTGGTTTTTGTACTGGATAGAACTCGTATTGGAACTCGAACGTAAAAATTGTTATCGTCGATTTTCAGGGTCACAGTTCTTGCCAAAAATGAAACTTTTCCTGGCTGCAGATGCGAACCTCGCACTCGTTCTCGTTGCTGCTTAGGTTCAGTTGTCACAACCGCGCTAATTAATACTTCAGAATCTCTTCCGATGTATTTACTAATTAAACTATGGTGCAGAGTTGCTGTGTGAATTCCAAAGATTATTCCTCCAACCGCTATCGAGAGCACGCAGATCTTTAAAATTTGGTTCCGACGAATAGAAATCAGGAAGGCGCCGATAATGAGAACTCCGATGTTCCATCGGATATAGCTGGAAATAATTGCTCCGAGCCAAAGTCCGCATGCGTACAACAGGAGTCTTAGATCTACATACTCCCGAGGCGCCTTATTTCTTACAGGGTCAAACGTGCTCGAATCCTTTCAAGGGTTTTCGGTCCAATTCCAGAAACTTTCAATAAATCCTCAAGTGCCATGAATGAACCATTCTGGTTTCGATAAGCAACGATACGTCCCGCAATCACGGGCCCAATACCTTGAAGAGAATCAAATTCAGCCTTGGTACCCCGATTAATGTTCACAATTCCATTAAATTTTTGCTTGGATCTTTTGCTCGATGAGGAAACTTTCGGAATATAGCCGACATAAACTTGCTCGCCATCAACAAGGATTCGCGCCAGATTGATATCGCTTGTATCAACCCCTTTGAGCGCCCCTCCAGCGGCCTTGATTGCATCTGCTACTCGAGCGCCTTTGAGTAACGGGTATACATCTGGATTTTTCACTTTGCCAGCGACATGAACGAATATTGTTGACTGAATCGAGGAAATAGAGATTGAAGGTTTGGGAGATTCCTGAGCGACTGCGCTACCTCGAGTAGTTAGGAAAAGGAAAATGGCGAAAGCTATCGCAAGTATTGAAATTCCAAACAGCGCTCGTTTTTGTTGAAAAGTATATTCTTGAAAATTTTCTTGTAGATCTCGGATATTCATTGCAGAATTCAAACGTTAAAAACCCGCATTTTCTCATAACTTACAGAACGGGGTGCAAAACTTCGACGTGTGCAAAACTCTCTAAATAACGATATTTACAAACTTAGGCGCTTTAGTAATGACCTTATTCGGAGTCTGAGAACCTAATTCGGCTTTCACTACTTCATCAGCCATGGCCATTGCCTCTAATTCAGCATCAGAAATATCTGGCGAGATCTCAACTCGCGATTTGATTTTTCCATTGATTTGGAAAATCGCAGTAACGGAATCTTGGGTTAGAAGAGCTGGATCCACTGTGGGCCAACCTGCCAGAGCGACGGAAGGCTTGTGGCCCAATTTCTCCCACATTTCTTCCGATGTATAGGGGGCGATTAATGAGAGTGATATCGCAACGATTTCGGTCGCTTCGCGAACTGCAGGATCTGCAGGTCCACATCCTGTATCAATCGCTTTGCGCGTCGCATTCACTAACTCCATCACGCGCGCGACGGCAACATTGAATCTGAATGACTCGACTGCAAAAGAAATATCATGCAGCGCTTTATGGGCAATCTTGCGGAGCGCAATATCTCCCTTTGTAAAATCAATTCCAGTAGCGCTTGTTACGTCTCCTGCTAATCGCCATGCACGATTGAGAAATTTTGCTGAACCTGCAGGTGATACGTCAGCCCAATCAACATCATCTTCGGGCGGACCAGCAAATACCATTGTTAATCGGATTGCATCAACTCCATGCTTCTCTAATTCGTCGGAAAGTCGAACTAGATTTCCGCGACTCTTGCTCATGGCTGAGCCGTCCATGATTACCATTCCTTGATTAAGCAAACGCGTAAAAGGCTCGGTGAACTTTAGATATCCCATGTCATATAGCGCTTTAGTGAAGAATCGTGAATATAAAAGATGCAGAATCGCGTGAGTGACACCTCCTACATACTGATCAACTGGCAGCCACGTATCAACCTCTTCCTTAATAAAAGGACGATCGTGGGTATTGACGCTGGTGTATCGAAGGAAATACCACGACGAATCAACAAAGGTATCCATCGTGTCGGTATCGCGAAGAGCTTTGCCACCACATTTAGGACAAGCAACGTTGACCCAATCATGAGCTGTTGCTAAAGGAGAAGTTCCCTTTGGTTTTAAATCCAACGTTGAGGAGTCAGGGAGCTTGACTGGAAGTTGATCATCGGGAACTGCAACTTCTCCACACTTCTCACAATGAATGATTGGAATTGGCGTACCCCAATAACGCTGGCGTGAAATAAGCCAATCACGAAGTCGATAATTGCTCGAGGCTTTGCCACGCTTCTTGGTTTCTAATTCGGCCGTTATTTGCTTTATCGCAGCATCAATTGTGAGCCCATCAAGAGAGCCAGAATTAATAAGTTTTCCATCTCCCGTAGTCGCAATGCCAGAAACTGAAGGATCTTCATCCTCGGTCGCGACGACTACTCGCACTGGAAGTTTCATTGCGCGTGCAAAATCCAAGTCACGTTGATCATGAGCAGGTACCGCCATAATCGCGCCAGTTCCGTAATCAGCAAGAACATAATCACTTGCCCAGATTGGAATGCGCTCTCCATTAACTGGGTTAATGGCAAATCGGCCCAAGAACACTCCTGTTTTTGGTCGATCAGTGGCGAGTCGATCAATATCACTCGCTGCCTTTACCGAGTCAAAATATTTATTGAACTCAGGTTCGACTGCAGTTCCGGAAACTAACTCTCGAGCCAAGTCACTATCGACGGCTACCACCATGAAAGTTGCGCCATACAAAGTGTCAGGTCGGGTGGTGTAAATAACTACAGGTTTATCTCGACCTTCGATATCGAATGTGACTTCAGCGCCAACGGACTTTCCAATCCAGTTGCGCTGCATGGTTAAGACTTTCTCGGGCCATTTGCCTTCGAGTTGTTGCATATCAGCAAGTAAACGTTCAGCATAGTCAGTGATCTTGAAATACCACTGGTTCAACTTTTTCTTTGTTACCGGGTTATCACAACGTTCGCATAGGCCTGCAACAACTTGTTCATTTGCAAGGACCGTTTGGCAATCAGGACACCAATTGACTGCTGAATCTTTTCGGTAGGCAAGCCCTTTTTCATACATACGATTGAAAATCCACTGATTCCATTTGTAGTACTCGGGGTCGCATGTATACAGGACTCGATCCCAATCAAAAGAACATGCATAGCGCCGCATCGAAGCTCGCTGGGTGTTGATATTTTCATAAGTCCAAATACTTGGATCTTCATTTCGTTTAATCGCAGCGTTTTCCGCAGGCAGACCAAACGCATCCCATCCAATCGGATGCATGACATTAAATCCTTTTTGCACCCAATAACGCGCAATTACATCTCCGAGTGCGTAAGCCTCTGCATGACCCATATGTAGGTCTCCCGATGGATACGGGAACATATCGAGGACATATTTCTTTGGTCGCGGATCATCGACTCTTCCCGAGCGAAATGGCGCAATTTCATCCCAAATGGGAAGCCATTTCTCTTGGACGTGATGAACGTCGTACGCCTCATGCATGTGCGTAGGTTACCGCCAACGAACGCCCGTTAATTCCTCGCTGACGCTCCATAGATTGCGCGCCAAGCTTTGATCGTAAGCAATCGAACGTGCTCTCGTTGCTTTCGGAAATCCTCGCATCTCCATCAGTCCATCTGGTCCGATATATGTCGCACCATAAAGATTGGGAAAGGTTGCGGCGCAAAGAGTTGGTAGCGCACCTCGCGAAGCAGATTGCGCAATCACTGCATTCATCAATGAGGTAACTCGCTCCTCAACAATCTTGCCTCGCATTTGTGGGCTCACCGACTGAAGATTGGTGTTGGAATATCCAGGATGAGCAGCAAAAGCGCTCAATGAATATCCACGCGCAGTCGCAATTCTTTGCAATTCGAAAGTGAAGAGGAGGTTTGCTAATTTACTTGCACCGTACGCTCCCCAGGGTTGATATTTATTTCGTCCTAAACAGATATTTCGAATCGCCTCCACAGAGCCGTCACCAAAAGATCCCATGCGATGAGCTTGACTAGCAATCGAAACAATTCGCGACTTTACGCGATCTGACAGTAACCCAGCAAAAGCAAAGTGTCCTAGATGATTTGTGCCCATCTGTAATTCAAAGTCATCAGCAGTTTTCGTAAATGGGACTGCCATGACTCCGGCATTCAAAATCAATACATCAATCTCTGAATCAACTTC
>Ga0214923_10008698_pt1 | contig 10735 bp, 8 predicted proteins | sample LL1510_MetaG_FD_177993 | JGI IMG/M metagenome (GOLD analysis project Ga0214923, IMG submission 177993) | Freshwater microbial communities from Lake Lanier, Atlanta, Georgia, United States - LL-1510 | ecosystem: Environmental > Aquatic > Freshwater > Lake | place: USA: Georgia | collected 2015-10-15
CCAAAGAGTTTATCAACAATGCCACCTACAACAATGCCACCTACTACAACAATGCGCCCAACAACAATGCCACCTACAACAATGCGCTCAACAACAATGCCACCTACAACAATGCGCTCAACAACAATGCCACCTACAACAATGCGCTCAACAACAATGCCACCTACAACAATGCGCTCAACAACAATGCCACCTACAACAATGCGCTCTTCAAATAAGTAATTATTATTTTGTATAAATAATTGTAAAATTAGTTGATACATATTCTATTGGATATGAAACGAATACTAAGAATATTAAATTTTACTTAACTAAATAGGTAAAAATATATTATATAAAAATTTTTTTTAATATAATATTATATAAACATAATTTATGGAAATTGAAGATGTTATTATTTTGTTATTAAGTATTTTAATAGTTTTTTTAATTATACGGAAAAAAAATGAAAATTTTGAATTAATGGATTCTGATTTAACAACATGGCAATTACAAGGTTATAAATTAATGAATATACCAAATTTTTATGAAATATTTGGCTCAAATAATTTAGATACAACTTTTGAATTTCCAGGTAATAATAATTGGAAATTATTTACAAATACAAAACCATTAGAAAAAGAAGGATTAGCTTCTTTAATTTCTTCTACTAATCCACCTTTTTATAATTTTGATGATAATATTAGATTAACAGGATTTTCTAAAACATCTGCAGTGATAGGATTAATGACTCCAACTAAAGTATCACCTTCTGGACAATGGTTAAAAGGTTTTGAATGGTATGGTGTTTCAAGACTTGGTGAAGATAAAAATGCTAAAGATATAATTGTATGGGCTAATCATAAACAATCAACTGATATAAAATTAAATAATGAAGGTTTAATTGAGGATGCTGTAAAATTATTACAGGTTCAAATTCCAATAGATGCATCTTTATCTGGTTCTATTTATTTTGAAATAAGTGATTATAAATCTTTTAATCATCCACCATTTACTACATTTTATTTTCAAATATTAAATAATTGGGGTAATAATGATACTGTTAAAGTAGGCGCCATCATTCCTTATTTTAAATTTTAAATTTTTATCGGTGCTAAGTTATTTTTAAATGCATTATACATAATAGATATTTTATCTTCAGATAAAATATTTTTATAAATAGGTAAAGGTTCTAACTTATTTACTTCAACTAAATTAATAAATTTATTTATTAAATTATTAATATTAAATTTTAAATTATATGATTCATAAATTTCTTTAATTATGTAAATAAATACATTAATCTTATTCCCTTCAATTAAATTTATATTTTTTTGTAAATCATGATAAGAAATATTAAATTTAGATTTTCTTAAATTTAAAATAATTAAATTCTTTGAATTACTATATTCAAAACTTTCTAACTGTGTTTTATAATTTGTTGAATATGTATTTAAATTATTATCTATTTTTTCTGAAAGAGTATCAGAGGTTAAAAATAAAATATTTTTTTTTGTAATTGGTGCTTTATTAATAGTAGTTAATTTATCTACAAATGAATTACAACCAAAACTTTTTAAATATATTTTTGATATTAAATCTAAATAAGATTTATTAAAATCTTCTTCCGTTAAATCTAAATCTAAATATATTCCATTTGTTAAACGATATATTTTTTTTAACTTGAAAAATTTAACCATAAATATACTTATAAATAATGCTTTTTCTAGCGGATCACCTTTCATATCTAATGTAATATCAATTACTAATGTAAAATTATTATTCAATATTTCTGGTTTATAATTTGGAAATATATTAGTTAAATAATTTTCTAATAATACTAATTCATTTTCATTAATCATTGAAGGGATATTCTTATAATATTTATAAAATTCTTTTGCTAAAACAATTTCATTTAAATTTTTAGATTTTGTTTTTTTATATTTTTCAAAACCTAATATTATTAATCTTTTATAAGTTTCTAATAAATTTTTATCTGTAGTTGTTTTTTCATCTTCCCATTTATATATTGTTTTTTCTGCTCTTTTAACAACCATATAAGATGCCTTTTGAAAATTTTCACATATCATATCTATTTCTTTTTCCTCATTATTATGACTTGATATTAATGAAGAATCATAATGTATTCCCTGAAATAAATGATCTAATAAACCTAATTCTTTATTAACAGTCCTCTTTATTTTTCTACATGTTTTATTTGTTAAATATCTATTATTTGATTTATATGATTCATTCAATAATTTTGACAAATCTTTTCTTATTTTATCCATATTTTTAATATAATAAATATATATTTATATTTATTATCATCTTTTTTAAAAAAAATTAATCTACATCAGATTCAGCATCTGATATTAATCCTAAATTATCTTTTAATATATTTGGAATATCACTGTCCTTTTGTAATAAATCTTCAACATATTTCCATATAAACATAGATTCTAAATTAAAATGACCAGATTCATATGATATGTATTTGAATAATACTAAATTAATATCATTACTTTCATAATTTCCATTTAATATTTCTTTAATTGTTCTATATAATCCATCACCGTATAACTTTGCTTCAACTGATAAATATATATCTTTTGATAATAAATCATCAGAACAATTTTTTTTATTCCACATTATTAATTTAATATTTTTATGACCTTTCGTATCTTGTATATTAATTTTAATCTTTGAATCAGAATTACGTTGTCCCATAAAATTATATATTCTACATAGTCTTAATAAATCTTTTGAATAAAATTTTAATATATTTAAATTTAATATTTTAATATACATATCAGGATCTTCTTCTCTTAATACCATCATACCAATATAAAATAATTGTTTATTTCCTTTAAGTATTCTATGATAAATTAATAATTTAATAAATATTTCTGCACTGTAATTTTTAATTTTTTCTATTTTTCGTACTATAGTTGTAAAATCTTCTAAAGAATTTATAAGTTTATATTCTTCATTAAAAAATTCTAATATTAATTCATCATTATTAGCTAATCCCTCCATATTTTATAATAATTATATTCTATTTAATATTTATATCAATTTTTATATAAAAACTGGATTTTTAATTAAATCTATAAATTTATCTAATATATCTTCATCAAATTCATATGAATTTAATACCCATTTAAATTTATCTTTTTCTTTATTTATTTCTTCTAGTTTATCTAATGTTTTATCGTAAAACGTTTTATGTGCTTCTAAAAAATTATAATGTTTTAACAAATAATAAAATACTGATACAACTAATATTAATTTATGTTCATAAATACTTTGATCTATTAAATCTAAATGTCGTCTAACATTAATCTGTATTGCTTTATTTACATCATCATTGTATTCTTGAATTTTTTCACATTTATAATCAATAACGTATTTTTCTTTTTGGTATACTAAATTATATATTGGATTTATTTCAATGAATTTATTAAAATTTATGCAGTTCGCTATGTTATACGGCATACAGATTTTCTTTTCATCACATTCACAAATTGGATTATAATCACTCCAATTTTTAACTTGTGCTTTATTATTTGCAGGTTGTTCTTTATTTTTTTTAACTTTTTTATAAATTACAGTATCAGATGGAATATATTCATCTTTATTAACTATTATATTAGAACTCTCATATTTACTTTCTAAATACACAGCACTAATGTATTTAATTCTTCTAAATTCATTATTTATATTAATATTCTTATTTTTCTTATTTGAATAAAGTACAATATCTAACAAGTATTTTTCATCCATATAGACCTGCTTATATATAATATTAAACTTTTAATCTTTTTTTCAATTTTTATATAATAACTTTAAGCTTGTATATTTATTTTGGTTTTGATTTGTTTAATTTGCTTATGTGTATCTAATACTTTATTTTTATTATCGTGTAGCAATGTTTTTATCTCATCAAAAACAAGATCACGAAATTCTTTAGATCTCTGTATTTGTTCTTTATTGTCTAATGGTTCTTCTTCCAAGTCTTCTATATAGTCTGTATCGCAATAATGTATATACTTTATCTTATTTGATATTCTCTCTTTTAATCTTTCATATTTATCGTTGTCTTTTTTAATTTCCTCAATAGATAAATTAAATTGTTTGACAATGTTATCTATAATTTTATCAATAATAATCATATTTTTTGATTGCCATATACCATTATTCCATACTTTTACTATCCCTCTATTTTTATCTCCAATATATATATTATGATTCTCTACATTATTTAGGTATATATCTTCTACTGTTTTAACATATATTGATTTACCCATGTATTTTAACAAATTTTTTATAAATACTTCACATTTTGTATCATCAAAATTATTTACTTGTAATATAAAATTATTTGTTATATTAGTTGAATTATCAGTATTATATGTATTTTTATATACAATTGTTTGTTTCTTTAAATTTTCATTTTCTTCTTTTAGTTTAATAATATCAATTTCATTTTTTTCATTCTGTATTTTCATTTCTTCATTCTGTATTTTAATTTCTTCTAATTGTTTTTTCATTTCTTCTAATTTTACTATTCCAATGCCACATCCAGTTCTATTCAAATGCGACTGATAATTATCTTTTTTATTTCCAAATTCTTTTAAACATAAAGGACAAGAATATTTTATTTTACTTTTTTCACTTTTTATATTTACCATTGTAATATAATATTAATATATACTTAAACAATAAAATAATATTTTTTAATTCAAAAATGCTGATTTATAAGCAAATTTGGCAAAAATGCTGATTTATAAGCATTTTTGAAATTTTAAATTATTATGTATATTAACTTTTTAATTTTTAACAATAAATTTTACAGAATTTAAAAAAATTTGTGTGTGTTGGACTGCAAAAAAACTTCCAAAAAAATGAAAAAATAATTTTTGAACTATTTATAAAAATTACAGAAAAATCATGTAAAAATTATACTCATATGTAAGATAAATTTAAGCTTTCATATTCAAAAATGCTGATTTATAAGCAAATTTGGCAAAAATGCTGATTTATAAGCATTTTTGAAATTTTAAATTGTTATGTATATTAACTTTGATAATTTTCATATAAAAATCCCAAAAATTTGTGTGTGTTGGACTGCAAAAAAACTCCCAAAAAAATGAAAAAATAATTTTTAAACTATTTATAAAAATTACAAAAAATCATGTAAAAATTTATATTGAATTAAATTAATTTTTATATTTTCAAATCCTAAACACATAATAAAATCATATTTTATAATATAATGTGTAATTTTACACACGCTTAATTAGCATACATATTAACTTTGATGATTTTCATATAAAAATCCAAAAACGTGTGTGTGTTGGACTGTCAAAAAACTCCCTAAAAAATGAAAAATAATTTTATTTACTATTTAATAAAATTTAAAAAATATAAATCATATATAGAATAATATGAATTACATTGAACCTATTAAAAATAATGTAGCAAATTATCTTTGGAGTAAAGATTTTAATGAATCAAATATATTATCAAACAAAGAAATATTAAAAGTAGCATCCATACTTAATTCTTCTTATATTGATAATCATTTAGTAGATTTACCTAAATTAGTTGTTGTTGGTACACAGTCAAGTGGTAAAAGTTCCTTATTAAATTCGTTGATTGGTTTAGATATATTACCTGTTGGTAAATCTATGACAACAAGAACTCCTTTACATCTTGAATTGATTCAATCTACAAATGAAAATAGAATTGAATTTGGTAATTATAATAATTATAATTGGATTACTGAAAAAAAAATATTAATCAATTATCCTAATTTAACTACAGAATGTAAAGAACAAATAAGAGTAGAAATTGAAAGCCAAACTATAAATAAAGCAGGTGCTGGATTAAATATAAGTATTAATCCAATTTATATTAAAATTTATGCTAGTAATGTGCCAAATTTAAGTTTAATTGATTTACCTGGCTTAACTAGTGTAGCTATAACAGATAAAGGCCAACCTAAAGATATTAAAGAACAAATTATTTCTCTAGTTCTAAATTACATAAAACAACAAAATACAATAATTTTAGCAATTATATCTGCTCGTCCAGATATTGAAGCAGATATGGCAATGGAACTTGTTAAACAAGCAGATCCAAAAGGTGATAGAACTATTGGTATTCTTACTAAATTAGATTTAATGAACGAAGATGCTGATGTATCAATGTATTTAGATAATAATGTTTGTTCTGATCTTAAATTAAAATATGGTTATTACGGTATTAGAAATAGAAGTAATCAATCTCAAACAATACAAGAAGCATTAACTATGGAAAGAACTTATTTTCAAAATCATTCAGTGTATAAGAATGAAAAATACAAATCAAGATTAGGCATTCCAGTTGTTTCATCTAGTCTAAGTCATATATTAGTTAATAATATAAAACAATGCTTACCTAAAGTATTACAAGATATAAATAAAAAATTAGAAGAAACATCTGTTGGTTTAGAAGAATTAGGAACAAGTGTTCCACAAAATAAAGAAATTAAAATTAATATAATTAATGGATTATTATCACAATATATAAAAGTTTTTATCCATGCTATTGAATATAGAGGTTCTACATATCAAACTGGTAGAAAAATAAAAGATAGTTTTGATAATTTTAGAAAAAATATAGATTCATATAATCCATTTATTGATTACGATGATGATTATATAGTTAGTTTATTAAAAAGTTATGATGGTATGCATATGAGTTTTCCATATTTACCGATAGAAGTATTAGAAAATACATTAAAAGATAAAAAAATAAGACCAATATATAAGTTATATGAACCTAGTCAAAATTGTTTACAAGAAATATTAGAAATATTAAATAATCAAAATCAAATTATATTAGCCGGCACATGCGGAGAAGATAGACAAATATCAAAATATCCTAATTTAATTAAAACAATAAATAATTTAATCCTTAATGATGTATTATTACCAAGATTACATAAAACAGAACAAAAAATAAAAGAACTTATAGAACAAGAAGAATCGTATATTTGGACTGATGATAAAAACTTTTTACAATTGATAGCTAGTGATTTTTCTAAAATTATTCAAAATGATTCTTTTGATATAGTAAAATTTAAAAAAATATTATATGAATATTATAAAACTATAATTAAAAATATTAGAGAAAATATACCAAAATGTATTGTATATCATCTAATTAAAAATACTACAGATAATTTATCAAGTTTCTTATATGATAAAATATTATCAAGTGATGTAAATAATTTACTTGAAGAATATCCAGAAATTGAAGAAAGAAGAAAATATCTTGAAAAAAATAAAAAAGATTTACAGGAAATTAAAAAGTTAATTGAAAATATTTTTTAGAAAATAAACATTCTCAATATTCTTAGTATTCTATTATAATATATTTCTTCATTTATAAATACTGCTTCTAAATCTTCATCTAAATGTTGTTCTTCTATTAAGTAAAAAAAATTATTTTTAAATCCATAAATTCTAAAAATAGGATGTATATATTTTGCTTCATTTTCAAATCCTAATTTACTAAATTTTAATCCTAACTTTTTGGTATTAAAAATTTTTTCATCAGAAAATTCAAGTGTGATAGTTATAAATATTTTATCTATATTAGAAGAAAATATTTTATTAAACATAAAAAAATTAGTAGAAACATTATTTATATATTTAATTTCCTTTGTAATTTTATCAAAACATAAAATATCACCTAAAATACTGTGCATCTGATACATTGGAGAAGTATTATTAATTTTATATAAAATATGATTAGTTATTTCTTCTAGATTTTGATAATTATAATTTATTATATTAAATGTTCTATCATAATTTATATTTATAAAATATTTTATTAAATATCTAAATCCATGTATAAAACCACCAGAACTTTTTTTAAAATCTATAGAATGCATAAGTGTACCTATAAAAAATAAATTTTTATTATTTTCACTTTCATATTTATGATTAATTTTAGGATATTTATCTTTATAAACTGTAAATAATGGAAAATTAAATATACTTTTATCAAATTTCCAACCAGTAGCTAAAATAATATGGTCGCATATATAAATATCTTTTGATATTCCATCATAAAAATCTACATTAACTTCATATTTTGAATTTTCATGTTCTTGTTTAATTTTAACATTACCGTTATCATATACTGAATTTAAACTTTTTAAATAAAAAGTATCTAAAAATGGTAAATATACTGCTCTTATGTCACCTGTATAGTTTGAATTTAAAGATAATAATTTTTCTCTTTTTTGAAAAATTCTTATATGACTAGCATAATTTGTTAATATATTTGCTAATTCATAACCAGCATTTCCACCTCCAATTATTAATACTTTTTTATTTATATAATTTTTTAAATTTTCTTCTTTCAAAAAATAATCTTTTTCATATTCACAATAATGTTTTATTGGAACCTTAACATCAGCATCAATTATAATATTCGGCTTACTTAATCCTGTTGCGCATATTAATTTATTACATTCGTAAATTTCTTCTTTATTATCTTTATTTTTAACTTTTAACTTATAAATAATATTGTTATTATCTTCAATTTTATCTATATGTAATACATTCATACCATATAAAATATTTAAACCTGTTTTTGTAGCATAATCATTTAGATATCTTACCATATCATTTTTATCAGGATAAAAATCCTTTGAATAATCAGTAAATAACAAATTTTCATCTGATAATAATGAATTCCAATCATGACGAAGTTTAAAATCAGCATCATCACTACCAACATATCTCTTATTAATAGATATTAATTTACCCGAATGTGGATATTTATCAAAAAATGAACCAGCAATATTATTTCTTTCTAATATTACATAGTTTATATTCAATTTAGAGAAAAAATAACCTAATTGTAATCCTGCCGGACCAGCACCTATAATAATATTATCATATTTCATAATATTATCAATAATATTTATTAATTTAACTAATTTTTTTATTCTTTATTAAATTTATTTTTTAATTCACTTAATACATTCCCCATTTTTAATTTATTAGTATCTATATTTACTTTTTTCTTTTCCAATATTTTTGGTTCGATATCTTCAATTTTTAAAGTATCTTTTATATCAGGTTCTATTACTTTTGGTATTTCAGTACAGTTTTCCGTATAATTTACCGTTTGATTAAGAAATGGTTTATTTATATTCGTATTATTAAATAATATTAAATTTTTTAAAAAATCTAACTGATTCTTTAAATTTTTATTTTCTTCTTCTAGGGTTTTATATTTATTTTTATATATCTTTTTTTTAATATAATTTTTGTTTAATTCATCTTTTAATTTTTTTATATCTTCTTCTTTTAATTTTTTAATTTCCTCTTCTTTATTTTTTATTTCTTGATCTTTATATTTTAATTCTAAATTTTTAATATTATTTTCATGTTGAGTATTTAAAACATATTGTTTTTGTGTTGTTATCAGTAATTTGAATTCGTTTATATTTTTTATTATTGTTTCATTATCAAAATCTTCCATACCTACATTTATTATAGAAATTATTATAAATTAATATAAGTTATATAAATATTACTATTTTTTTATGTACCAGTTATATTTTTTTTTATATATATTATAATATAAAAATATGTCAGATAGTTTTAAAATGAAAAAATTAATTCAACAACAAATTAATTCTGGTGCGTTAAATTCTTTTTTTAATAAGGGCCAAGTAAATAATTTAAATGTTGGTAGAGCAGGACAAAGTTCATTAAATGTTATAGGTAATCAGAATGTAGATGGTCTTTTTATAGCTGATAAAATAGGTATTAATACATCAAATCCAACTAAACCATTTGAAGTAAATAGTTGCACTATTTTTGAGGGAAAGATTTCTGTTTCTTCATCTACAGGCACTGCACCTTACACATCAACTGTCACAGGAACAGATACTAAATTTACAAAATTATTTAATCTTAACGATCTTATCATTTTTCCTAATTCTAATAATATAGAAATTTATGGTATTATCACTGTTGTAACAGATAATGTTACTCTTGATATTGAACTTTTTGAAGAATTAATAGATCCAATTGATAATGTTAATTATCAAGGATTTTATATTAATCAAGGAACTATTGATATAAATTCAGATCCTACTAATCTTAAAAAAGTAGTTGGAACTAATACACTATTTAAATCATTTTATAAAAATGGTGATAAATTTGTAACTATAAATAATGATATTTTAGAAATTCAAACCGTAAACAATATTGTAAGTGATACTGAATTATATACTAGTGGTAATTTTTCAGATACAACACCAGCATCCGTTCTTCCTAATTATTGTGCAGTGCTTTATGATATTATTGATGATTATGGAAATATGGGTCTTGGCACTTATAATCCAACTGAAAAATTAGATGTAGATGGTAATATTAATCTTTCAGGACATGTTTATAATAATGGTGTTCTTGTTGAAGTATCTCCGTGGCTTAATTCTGTTGTTCCTGCTACTCCTCCATATACTCAAAATATTTATTATGATCTTGGTTATGTAGGTATTGGTGATGTTAGTAGTAATCCTGCATATTTACTTGATGTGTATGGTTCTGCAAGATTTCAAGATACTATTATAGATTCAACAACTGATTCTACTAATATTACAACCGGTGCACTCACCACAACTGGTGGTGTAGGTATAACTAAAAATTTAAATGTTGGAGGTACTTTTACTGTAGCTGGT
>Ga0214923_10008699_pt1 | contig 10735 bp, 5 predicted proteins | sample LL1510_MetaG_FD_177993 | JGI IMG/M metagenome (GOLD analysis project Ga0214923, IMG submission 177993) | Freshwater microbial communities from Lake Lanier, Atlanta, Georgia, United States - LL-1510 | ecosystem: Environmental > Aquatic > Freshwater > Lake | place: USA: Georgia | collected 2015-10-15
ATACAAAATTGAATTATATGAAAAAATATAATGCTAAAATATTTACAATAGGTGATGATTGGAAAAATAAATTTGATATGTTAGAAGATTATAATTATTTAGTCCATTATATTCCTAGAACACCAAATATATCAACAACTGAAATTATACAAAATAATAATATTAATGTTTTTAATGTCAATAATGAATTATTTTATCCTAAACCTAATCATATTCTTTTAAATATTACTAAATTAAATAATAAATGTTTATTTGTTTTTAGAAATTCACCACATCAAACAGTTCATTTATTACCATATTATTATTTATTTTATCCTGAAAATATATATTGGTATTTAGAAATGGAATTAATAAAAAATAAATATGAATTAGAATATTTAAAAGAACAAATTAAAAAATTTACAAATTTAGAGAATATAAATTATGTATATAATTTTGAAGAAATTAAAAATATAAAACCAGAATATAGTTTTATAACAGAATTATCACAAGATACAATAAATTACTTAAAATCATTAAATTGTAAAATATATTTTATTGATCATGGTATATGTTTAGGAACTAGAACTAAAGAATGGTTTGCAAATAAATTACAGTCTTATGTAGATTATATTTTAATAGCAGGACAAATGCAATATGATGGTCATATATTATATAATTGTAATAAAAGGAATATAATATTAAATAAATTGGATTATAAAAAGAAATATAATATAATAGATAATTATTATAAAATAAATAATGAAACAACACATTTTATAAATAAAAATCAATTAAAAATAATAGGATGGCCAAGATATTTATTAGTACAAAATTTAGATTGGTTATGGGATATTTATAATACTAATTATAATAAAAAAATATTAATATGTTTAACAAATTATAAAGATGATTATAAAGATATTATATTATTAATTAGAATTTTATGTAAAAATAATAAAGTTATCATTAAATATCATTATAATTGTGATGATATGTATATTAATAACTCTAATCCTTTCAATCTATTTTTAGATTCTATTAATAATAATTATTATCAAAATTTAATTATTATACCACCTAAACATCATTTATATACTCCTAATTTATTTTCATCTTGTGATATAGCAATATTTGGTAAATCAAGTGTATCATATGAATATTTATTATTTAAAAAACCAGGAATAGTTATTAGTGAATATGAATGGGAAATTCCTGATATTAAATTTATTAAAGATGGTTATATATATTATAAAAGTTATAAAGAGTTAATAAATAATATAGAATCAATTATGTTTGAAAATAATATATTTAAAAAAAATAGATTAAAATTAAAAAAATATGTATTTAATGATACTGAATATATTTGGCAAGGAATTGAAAATTCTAGCTATATACTTAAAATTTTATTTTAAGTTTATGAGGCAAATAATATATTTAATATATTAAATTAATATATATGAAACATTTATTAATTATAGGTTATTATTATTTTGCAGATGGTTATCTTGCTTTAGGACAATATTTTAATGAATTTTTTGATTCTATTAGTTTTTTACCAATTTATGAATTTAAAGATAAAATTAATAATAATATTAATTGTTTTGATGATATTGAAAATATTATTAATGGTAATAATTTAATTTATAATTATAATAGTCTAATTAATTTAACTGAAAAAAAAACTCATATCATTATTTGGCATAATTTTAATTTTATTAATAATTTTTCATTAAATAATATAAATATTACTAATCATATTATTAATCTTAAAAAAATTTATAATTTTAAACTATTTTTAATTAATTGGGATCCTAATATTGATATTCTATTAAATAATAATATTCTTTCACAATTTGATAAATTATTTATTAGTGATATTTTATCTTTGACTAATAATAATAATAATATTTTAACTAATAACAATATTTTAACTAATAATAATCTTTTAACTAATAATAATCTTTTAACTAATAATAATCTTTTAACTAATAATAATCTTTTAACTAATAATAATCTTTTAACTAATAATAATCTTTTAACTAATAATATTAAATATTTTTATCAGGGATATTCATCTTTAACTAGTCATTTTATTTATGATAATAATTATAAATGTGATGTATCATTTATAGGAACAAATTTATATACAGATGAATGTTGGACTAATAAAAATCTTAATAGAAAAATAATATTAGATGAAATATATAAAAATAAAAATATAAAATTACATGTTTATGGTACAGAAATATTAAAAAAACATTATCCAGAATCATATAAGGGGTTTATATCATATGATAAATGTAAATATGTATTTTCAAATAGTTTAATAAATTTAAATATATCGCCATTGAAAGAGATAGAATATGAAGATTATTATTATTATTCAGAAAGATTACCACAAATATTAGCATGTTATGGAGTAATGTTATCAAATAATAATTTTAATAAATTATTAAAACCAAATAAGGAATATATATATATAGAAGATATAAATGAATTAATACCAAAAATATTATATTATTTAACAAATATTAATGAGTTAAATAAAATAAAACAAAATTTTAATAAAAAATTAGATATATTTAATTATGAAAATATTATAAAAGATATGATAAATGATATATTATAAAGAATTCATAATATCTATAAAATTATTTTCATAATTATTTTCTATCAATTTATTATTATTTATATTATTCATTAATTTATTATTATATGATAGATCTAATATTTTTTTAATTAATAAATAATAATCATTAACATTGATAATAGCTCTATTTGTTATACCATAATTATTATCATTTAATGATTCAAAATCACATTTTATTAAATAACCATTTATATTTTCTTTTATATATTCTTTATTTGGATATGTATCTAATGTTATTAATAATTTATTATTATTAAGAGCTTCAAAAAATCCTAATCCTAAACCTTCATGATCACCTAAATGTATTACTATATCACTTTCTCTAATATTTTCTATAATTTGATTATATGATAAATTAGAATAAAAAATTTTAATTTTATTAGTATTTCTAATATTTTTATAAATAGCATTATTATAATCAATTTTATCTTGTATCATAATATATAATTCAAAATCAAATAAATTATTAAAATTCTTTTCAATATTGTAAAATACTTCATATGTCTTATCTATATTTTTTCTTATAAATGAATTTAAACCACCAAATGTTATAAATCTTATTTTTTTAATATTTTGTTTTATAATAGTTGATTTAGGCATATAATAATTATTAAATTCTAATAATTTTATTTTATTATTTAAAATAGATTTTAAAATAATATTACTAGAATGATTATTAGTTAATATTATATCAATATCTTCATATTTATCTAATTCATTATATCTTAATATTTCAATATTAATTGGTGTTATTATTTTAACATTTAAACATTTAAAATAATCTATTATTTTATATATAAAATCAAAACATATTTCTGGTATTATTATTATTTTAATTCTATAAGTAAATACAAAATTTATTATTTCATCTAATGTAATATTATCTCTTAAATTATTACTATAATATATATTATCATATTTCCATTCATTTGGATTTGTTTGAATAGCTTTATATGCTTTATGTGAAAATATAGCTACATTATAATTTTTTGATTTTAAAAAAGTTAAATATTCTCTAGCTTGAATACCTAAACCTTGATCAACAAATGGACAAAATATTCCTATGGTATCTCTTTTATATCCATTATAATTATAACTTTCCATTTTACTAATTATTCTTCTACTAATTTCTTTTTCAATATGATTAATTTTATTAATTATATCATCATATGTTATATCTCTATTATTATCATCATTATATATTTTTTCTATATTATATTTCCATTCTAATAATACTTCTTTATTAATATTCATATTATTATTTAATTCCATTTTTATATATTTATTTTTATTATAATCTTTTAACAAATATGACAAATTACCAGTATTATAAGATATTATATCTAAATTTAACATTTTACCTTCATAAGCTACTCTACAAAAAGTTTCATCCACTATACTTGGTATTAATAATATTCTACATTTACTATATATATATCTTATATCATCCAATTTATTAGTATATAATATATTTATATTATTTATTCTATTTCTTCTATTAAAACCATCAATAATAGATCTATCAAATATATTATCACTATTTTCAGTCATTATAGCTAAAATAGGTATATTATAATCAAGATTATCTAATAAATATAATAATTCTTGACCTCCTTTATATATATGACAATTTAATAAACATACATATTTTTTTTCATTATTATAATGTTCTTTAGTAAATAAATAATGTTTATGATGACTGATAGATTCTATTATATCAATATTTTTTGTTTTATCTATTTTTTTAATAATATTATTCATAAAATTAGAAACAAGATAAGTATTAGAATTATTAAGAATAGTATCTAAATTATTATTTTTTGTATAATTATTATTAATCATATTTATATTAAAATTTGTTTTATTAAAATTAATTAAATCATTCCAAAAACAGAAAGCAGTTAACATTTTAATATTTAATAAATTAGATATTTTAACTAATTCAACACGTAAAAATCCTTGATGATTAATATAATATGGATTAATTAATTTAATTATTTCAATTAAATCTCTTAAATTATATTCCATTAATATTATATTATCATTTATTAACTGTATATCTTTATAATTTTCATTTGTTTTTATATTTTTAAAACATATATTTATACAGTTATATTTATCTTTTATAAATTTATTCATATCTAATAACCAATTTTCACCTCCTCCAAATGGTGGATATATAGCTTCTGCTATTGTTAATACTATCTGTTTATCTTTCATTCTATTAACTAATCCATCTATTATATTTCTTTTTTTATAATTTAATTCATATATTCTCTTACTATTATTTGAATATATAAATGATTTTTTATAATTTTCTCTATTTATATATTTCATCTCTTTTATTAATCCAGATGATATATTAATATTATTTTTACTAATATAATATATCATATCTTTTTCATCTATTATATTATTAATATTAAAATTATTATTATCTTTTAATTTTAAAATTTTAGTATATTTAAAAATATTATTATTAAAATCAATATCAGATAATATTTTATTATTATAATTTTCATCAAATTTAATATTATTTTTTTTTATAATATTTAAATCTATTAATGAAAAAATATTAATTATAAATTCATTTTGATTTAATATTTTTTCATTAATATCATTAAATAATAAATTAACTGGCAATTTTTTTAAATTCATTATTTCTTTTAATTTATTATATTTTAATCCTATATAACCATATTCATTTATTTTTTCTAACATATCCTCTATTATTTCTATTTTTTATTTCCTATAATTTATATCCATTATTAATAAATAATCATTATTTATTTCTATTATTTTATTTAATATAGATGAATAATTATTATTATAATTTATTATTTTTATATTATCATCTTTTATTTTATCTAATAGATTATTTAATAATTTATTATAAATTGTATTATATATAATAATATTAATATTATCATAATTTAATAATAATTTTAAATTATCAATAAATGTTATATCATTATTATCTATAATTAATATAACATTTATTTTCTTTTTTAATAATTTATTCTTTTTATTAATATTTAAATCTATTTCATTTATATTTTCTTCATTATAGATTTTATTATTATATAATACATCATCTTTAATTTCTATAATTTCATTTTTAATATCAATAATTTCATCTTTAATTTCAATTATATCATCTTTTATTTCTATAATATTTGATTCTCTATTAATTATTTTATTTATATTATTATTTATTTTTCTATCAGTTGAATAATTTAAATTATTAATTGTTTCAAAATTATAACAATCATCATTATTATTTATTATAATTTCTGTATTATTAGTTAATATTTTATCATCATATATAATATGATCATTAGAAGACACATTATTATTAAAATTATTATTAATATTATTAATATGATTAAAATTAATAAATTGTGAATTTAATAAATCAGAAGAAAGGTAATTATAGAATGATTTATCAAAGAAACTAGTAATATTATAGTCATTTAAATTCATATTAATTAATATAATATATTTATATAAATTATATATAAAAAATAAATTTAAAATATATGAGTAAAATATTGATTTGTTTTGGGACTAGACCTGAATTTATTAAAGTTAAATCATTAATTAATAATTTGACAAATATTAAAACCTGTTTTATTAAACAACATACAACTTTATTAAATGATATTACTGTTGATTATATTATTAATTTTGATCATTTTACTGATAACAGATTAAATAATATTTTTATTAATATTCTTAATAATTCATATATATTTAATGATATAGATTATGTATTAGTTCAAGGTGATACATCAACTGCCTGTGCTATTGCTCTATCTGCTTTTCATAATAATAAAAAAATTATACATTTAGAAGCTGGTTTAAGATCTAATAATAAATATGATCCATATCCAGAAGAATTAAATAGACAAATAATATCAAGAATAGCTGATATACATTTATGTCCAACGGAATTTAATAAAGAAAATTTAATAAAAGAGGGTATAAAAGATAATATATATGTGGTAGGTAATACAGGTTTAGATAATATAGACAGATCAAATTGTAGATATAATAATCAGGTATTAATAACATTACATAGACGTGATAATCATGAAATAATGGATAAATGGTTTAATGAAATAGAAAAAATAGCAAATAAATATGAATATATTGAATTTTTAATACCATTACATCCAAATCCAAATGTACAAAAACATAGAGATATATTTAAAAAAGTTAAAATAATAGAACCAATGAATCATACTGAAATAATAGAATATATAAAAAAATGTAAATTTATTATATCTGATAGTGGTGGATTACAAGAAGAATGTAGTTTTTTAAATAAAAAAATTATAGTATGTAGAAAGACAACAGAAAGACCTGAAAGTTTAAATATTCATAGTATATTATGTGATGAATCTTATAAATTAGAATCATTAACAGAACAAATAATAGATAATTATAAAATAGATGAAATATGTCCTTATGGAGAAGGTGATAGTTGGAAAAAAATTAAGTATATTATAGATAATTATTTATAATATAGTATAATATTAATGAAAAATAAATTTTTTAATTTTGTTAATAACTATTTAATTAAAAATAATATTAATAATAATATATTTATTATTAATAAAGATAAATTAGATGATATAGATTATAAAAATATAAATATATTTTATATAGATTATCATTTAAATAATTTATCAAATGAAAAAATAATAAATATATTAAAACAATTATATGATAAAATAAATGATAATTGTTATATATTTATTAATTTGACTGTAGAAACTTTAAGTTTTTCTAATCATGAAGAAAATTTAGATCAAGTACAATTTGATTTATTATTAAATGATATATTTAATGAAATATTAAATAATAATTATTGTATAATATATAAAGATGATAATAAATTAATATTAAAAAAAGATATAATTAATATTATAGAAAAATTAGTTAATTATGAAACAAAAAGATTACAAATATTAGGGGAAATAGAATTTAATAAAGTAATAAAAATATTAGATGAAAATAATATAAATTATTTGATATATTTTGGTAATTTAATAGGTTTATTAAGACATAATAATTTATTTATTCCATGGGATCTTGATATTGATATAATTGTGAATACTAATATTGATATATTATTACAATTATTTAATAATTATAAAATATCTTATGATAATTCAATTTTTAGTATTATTTTTGAAAATAAATTTTTAATGAAAATTGATTTTTTTTATAATGATTTTTATAAAAATAAAGTTAATTTTTCTAAATTTAAAATTATTAATAATTATAAAGTTCCTATCACTTATGACTATTTTGAAGAAAATTATAAAGATTATAATTTTGATTTTATAAATATATGTAATATTTATACAGATACATATTTAAATAGATGGGATAATACAATTGATCATAATAATAAAATTATATTATCAACAAAAAAATGTAATGATATATTAGAAAAAATAAATGATAGATTAATTGAAAATTTAATAGAAATATATAATGAATTAATTAATAAAAGATATAATAAAAAATACATTAAAAAATATAATATAAATAGTGATTATGAACCAATTGATTTATTATTTAAAAATATTATAAATATTAATGGTATAATAAATTTAATAAAAACAGATTATATATTATATTGGTTAAATAAAATTGATGATAATTATATAGAAACATTAAAAAATATTAATATTAATATTATTGAATATAAAAATATTAATAATATTATAAATTATAGTAATAATATAATAATAAAATATAATTTTTTATTAAAATGTGAAAATGAATTAAATAAATTTTTATTAAAATATGAAGATGATTTAATTGAATTTTTATTAAAATATCTTCATATTTTAAAATATATGTATTTATCATTAGAGACAATAATAAATATTAAATTAAAAATATATAATATTAAATTATTCCAATTTATATGTTTTAATAAATCTCATTATAAAAAAATTAGAGATAATATAAATATTAATATTGAATATAATAATTATTATAATATAAAATATAAAAATATTACTATTGAATTATTTTTATATGAGAAAAAAAATATACATAATAATTGTTTAAATATTAAACAAAAAAAATTAATAATTAATAATAATAAATATATAAATAACCAATTATATAATAATTTAAATATATTTGATAATAATATTATTATAATAAAAGATATTAAAATTAATTATATATTAACATTAAATCCAGATGAATATTATTATAATTATAAAATAAATGAATATTTATTTTAATAAATTATATTTAATAGAGAAAAGTAGAGAGTATAATTTGTTAAATTCATTAATTTTAATATAATATATATTATTATTATAATTAATAATATAATTATCATTATTAATATTTATTATTATATTTATTTTATTAAATAATTGATTATTATTATTTTCATAACAATATATTATATAATTATTACTAATTAAATGATTAATATTAGTATGTTGTGATAAATCATAAAAAATATTTTTAATTTGTTTATTTAAAATATTATCAATATTAATACATAAATTTTCAAATAAATATTTTGGTGGATACCATTTTTTTAACCATTTATTTTCATAATATAATTTATTTTTATTATATAAATAATAATCTTCTCCTAACGTAATACTTTCTTCATGATATACAAATGAATCAAATATACAATTATTATTATTATTATTATATAATTGAAATCTATATATTAAATCATCATCTTCCCAACCTCCAATATCATAATTATTATCTAATAAACCTAATTTAAAAAAATCATTTTTAAGAAGTAGAGGTGCAAAAAATGGTATATTATTTGATTTTATAATATAATTATCAAAATTAGATTGTAATTTATTAATTTTAATTAAACAATCATATAAATCATTATAATAAATAAAAACTTTACCTTCAGAACCACAATTATTGGTAATAGGACTAATGATATTAAAATTATATAATAATTTATTTTTAATTAAAGGATATAACCAATTTTTATCACAATATGTATCATTATTTAATAATATTATATAATCACTATATGAATTTATTGAACCTATATTCATTCCTCTTGCAAATCCATAATTATAATTATTTTTTATATATCTTATATAATCATAATTATTAATATAATATTGAATTTCTTTATTTGTTTCATCTATAGAATTATTATCAACAATAATAATTTCAATATTATTATAATTTGAATTATAGATAACACTATCTAAACATTTTTTAGTATATGACCATTTATTATAACATAATATGATTATAGTTATTATAGGATTATTATTAATAATTATATTATCAATTATATTAACTTTTTTTTCCCATTTATTTAATTCAGCATATTCTATTCTTTTATTAAAATATAATTTATATTCATCAAAAGCTAATTTTATATTATTAATAAATTCATCATAATCTTCTGATAAGTAAAATAAATTACTATTTTCTTTATTTATTAATATTAATTCATTTAATTTAGTTGTTATAATAGGTAAACCATATGATAACATCTCATATAATTTAACAGGATTAGTACAATGTGTTAATTCATTAACAATAAATGGTATTATACCAATTGAAAAATTATTTATATATTTATATAATTGATTATATGATATTTCACCAAAAAATTTAATATTTTTAAATCTATTTAAATTATTTATCTTTTTCTCATGATCTTTATTCACACACCAAACATTTCCTATTAAATGTATTTCATATTTTTTATATTTTTTTGCTATTAATTCTATTATTTTATAATCAAACCAATCACTTATTGCACCATAATAACCTATTATTTTTTTTTGATTATTTTTTTTTAATTTATTAAAATAATCAAAATCACAACCATTTTTTATAATATCATAATCTTTTTTAATTGATATATTATTTGCTATTATATTAGATGTTAATATTAATTTATCACAATTATTAATTAATTCATGTTCTAATTTTATTATAGAATTATGTATATTACCAAAACCATTATGATAATCAACACAATCATAAATAATAAAAGTATTTTTTATTTTTTTCACAACTTGATACCAAAATGGATTTGCTATAAATGATACAAAAAAATTA
>Ga0214923_10008700_pt1 | contig 10734 bp, 13 predicted proteins | sample LL1510_MetaG_FD_177993 | JGI IMG/M metagenome (GOLD analysis project Ga0214923, IMG submission 177993) | Freshwater microbial communities from Lake Lanier, Atlanta, Georgia, United States - LL-1510 | ecosystem: Environmental > Aquatic > Freshwater > Lake | place: USA: Georgia | collected...
GCCGAAGCAGATCGTCTTTCTTCCTTGTGCCCGATCTCCGCTCAAAGAGAACACGCCGAAAGCTTCCGATGCTGTACGCTTGCAATGCCTGAAACGGGGACTTCAGGGGTTAAAATGGGCGAAGGTGTCCGATTGGGAAATCCGGAAAAAGGGTTCCTCCTTTTCCATCCAAACGGTTCGTCATTGGCGGAAACTCCATCCCTCGGTCGGTTTGGACTGGATTCTTGGTTCGGACCAGTGGGCTCAGATTCGGAGATGGAGAGATTATCGGACCCTTGGAACGCTCGTGCGTTTTCTGGTGTTTCCGAGGCCCCACCCTCCCAAGCCGGTGCCTGGATTGCGCATGGCATATGTTCCTGCGCGCTTCGATCTTTCAGCCAGCGAGGTGCGCCTGCGGATTCAAAAAGGCCTCACGGTCAAGGGCATGCTACTTCCGGAGGTCGAGAGGGTGATTCGCCAAACCAGGAGTTATCGCTGATGAACGAAGGAATGGACCTGGCGAAAAAGTGCCGTGAATTCGCGGAAAATAAGAAAGCTCATGATCCAGTCATCCTCGATTTGCGGGAGGTGGGTGGTCCGGCAGATTATTTTCTTGTTGTTTCGGGTGACAGCGAGCCTCACCTGAAGGCCATTGCGGGAGAAATCGAAACAAGGGTCAAAGAGGCCCTGCAAAGGCGACCTTTTCGGGTTTCAGGTAATTCTGCCAGCCAGTGGATGATCCTCGATTACGGGGATGTGTTGGTCCACGTGATGAATTCGGATCGAAGAAAGTTTTACCGTTTGGAAGATCTCTGGGGCGATGCCCCAAGGTTTGATTCCTGAGCAAACTCCCGACGTTACATTTCTTCCAGCGTCGGAATCCCCAGAAGTCCGAGCCCGTCTTTGAGGATATCACCCGTCAGTCCAACCAAGGTGAGTCTAGATGCCTTGAGTTCAGGCGAAGCGGCCTGCAAGACCGGGCAGGCTTCAAAAAAACGGTGATACATCCCGGCTAAGGCGTAGAGGTAGCCACAAAGATGATGGGGTTTTCGGTCCTCGGTTGCGAGCACCACGGCGTCCCCGTAAAGGAGGAGTTGGCGGGCCAGTTCTTCTTCGGCCGGCTCCACGAGGTTCAAGGGGTGCTGGGAAATGCTCGCAGGAACCGCCTTGCGAAGAATGGAGCGTGTCCGCACGTATGCATTGAGAATGTAAGGCGCAGTATTACCGTCAAACGCGAGCAGCTTTTCCCAGGTAAAAACGTAGTCGAGGTTTCTTCCGGGAAGTTGGTCGGCATATTTTAAGCTAGCGATTCCCAGCAGTTCCGCCTTCTGGGCTACTAGATCTTTTGGCAGATCGGGTCTCTTTTCCTCCAGAATCTTGGCGGCTCGGTCCTTGGCTTCGCGGAGGAGTTCGGAAAGTTTGATGGGAGATCCGTCCCGACTTTTGAGTGGTTTTCGGTCGGGACCCAGGATGGTGCCGAACCAGACGTGCTCCAAGGCCACCTTTTGGTGCCACCTTTGGGCCGTATAGAAAAGCCAACGGAAGTGGAGCTGTTGCCTTCCGTCCGTCACATAGATGATGCGGTCGGCGTGGAGGTCCCGAACACGAGACCGGAGAGCGGCCAGATCGGTGGTTCCATAAAGAAAAGCGCCGTCGGACTTCCGAATTAAAAAAGGTTCCTCGGAGATTGCTGGATTGGAGACCACCACCGCGCCTTGGCTGATTTCGGCTACCTTGGATTGTAAAAGCTCCGCCACAATGCCCGGTAGTTCCTCGTGGTAGGAACTTTCGCCCTTTTCCAGGTCAAAGGATACGCCCAACTGGCGGTAGATTTCCCGAAAGTGATCGGCTGAACGTTGGCAGAAGAGCTCCCAGTCTTTTTTACGTTCCGGATCACCCGTATGGAGGGCGGCGAGCTCTGCCCGGGCTTGCTCCATTTTTACAGGATCGGACTCTGCCTCTTGGTGGCCTTTTTTATAGTATTCCTCCAATTGATCAATCGCACGGCTTGGGTCGATGGGAGGCCGACCGGCAGCCCGATAAGCAAGAAGAAGTTTTCCGAACTGGGTTCCCCAATCTCCCAGGTGGTTGATGCGGACCACTCGATGGCCCCGTCGGGATAACATGCGGGACAGTGTATCGCCCAAAAGGGTAGAGCGGATGTGACCCACATGCATGGATTTGGCGATATTGGGGGAACTGAAATCCACCACGATGGTTTCCGGTTCGCTGACCTTGGGAACACCGAGGGATGGGTCTTGGCGCAGGGCTTGGAGTGCGTTGGCGACGGCGCTTGGTTTGGCGCGGTAATTAACGAACCCGCCGCCTGCCACTTCCGGCTTCTCCCAATGTTCTGGGGGAGAGCACTCTTGGGCCAATCGGATGGCGATTTCCCGTGCATTTCCTCCAGTTTGTTTGGCGGCCACCATAGGGAGATGGGTTTGGAAGTGACCATGTCGAGGATCCGCACAAAGGCGAACCCAGGGGCCGGAGCCGATGTGTGGATATTGAGATGCGGCCCAGGTGCTGACCCGGGATTCCAATTGGCTGCGTAGGGACATCAGGGAGACCGTAGGAGAGCCAGGATTTCAGGTGTTCCTGCTGCTTGAAGAATTTTTGATTTTACCCCTCTTCGATTGAAGAACTTGGCAACCGTGGCGAGGGTTTGGAGATGCGTTTGATTTTGGTCTGGGGGGACAAGAATGAGAAAAAAGATATTCACCAACTTGCCGTCCACCGCGTCGCAGGCGATCCCTTTGGGACTACGGGCAAGAAGAGTGCAGAGTTTAGGAATTTTTGGGATGGTGGCGTGAGGCAGGGCAAAACCACCTCCCATCGCGGTCGTCATCTTGTCTTCGCGGGCCTGCAACGACTGGAGGATCAATTCGACCATGTTTTTCTTTATATAGTCATTATCTGCAAGAGTTTGCGTCATGATCCGGTAAGCGGTTGAGCGGTCTGCAGCCTGAAGATCAGGGATCAGGTTCGTTTCAGTAATGAGGTCTGAGACAAGCACGGGTAACAGGTTTAGGCGGGTTGAGGCAGGTAGCGCAAGAGGAGCCCAGTGAGCCAATGAAGGAATTCCATATAGTTCCACGCCCACTCAGAAGCCACCATTGCGATCGCGCGTGAGGCAGGAACGGGGCGAAGAGCCGCCCACGCCAAGATCCCAACCAGCATTAGGTTCCCCAAAAGAATCAGCGTGACGGAGAAAATCCTCCCATACACCAGAAAGTCCGGTTGGCGGGTGGGGATCAGGGACAAGGTGAAGGCATAATGATATCCCCAAACAGCACCCCAGATACCTAAAAAGGGTAGCCCGAACCGGGTGAGCTCTGGCCACATATGGTTACCGGCAAGCCAGAGAATTCCGATGATGAGTGGGTAAAAAGGAAGAATGTAAGGGGCAAGGCTGATCCAAGGGGAGACACGATCGGCGACGACCTTTCCTCCCTTATCCGCAACATGGAGGGAGTGCACTTTCCCTCCACTCATCCAAACGGCCAAGGCATGGGTTAGTTCATGACCGAGGACATAAAACCCCCGCGGCCGCGGTAAGAAAAAAAAGGCTCCCAGGGCAACCCCAAAGCCGGCTCCGAAAACCATCATGCCAATCCAGGGGAAGGAAGGGGAGGCAAAAGCTCCTTGTAGAATTTTTGCGTAAGCGAGAAGGGTGGCGTAAATCCCCGGCCAGAGAGCCATGGCCAGCAAAAGGCGCAGTAGGTTCATGGATTGACGTCCGCCCCCCTTTTGAGGCATGCTTTTTGCTTATGGCCAACACAGCCTCTGCCGCCAAACAAGCCCGCGCCGCCCTGCGTCGTCGGGAAGTGAACCGGCGCCTTTTGGATACGGCCCGCCGTGCGCATAAGCAACTGCTGGCCCTGATCACCTCCGGGAAAAAAGCGGAGGCCTCCAAACTTTTTCCCGAACTGCAGCGCCGGTTGGATCGGGCGGCCAAAGGAAAGGCGATTCATCGGAATCGCTCCGCCCGCATCAAGTCCCGAATCGCTCATCTTCTTCGTTAGGTTACTGGATTCCCGCTGAGCAGGCGGGCCACCTGAATCCACGTTTCGGGACCGAAATAAGCACGGGCTTTCTGTTGGGCCTCTTGGACCTTGGAGAAATCGGCAAAGAGGCCAAACACCGTTGACCCACTGCCACTCATTCTGGCCGCCAAGACGCCCGGTTGTCCTTCCATCCATGTGCGTGCCGAGGCAATCCATAAGAATCTTTTTTCCACTGGTGGCTCCAAGTCATTTTGGGGAATGATCTGAAGGATCGAACCGTCGGTCCGTTCCAAACGAATGGGCGCACCGGGGAACCCGGGGTGAGGGTCTTGCGCATAGGCCGCATACGCGGCCCCCGTGGGTGAGGAAAATCCAGGATGAAGGAGGAGGACCCAGGGAAGATTGTGCAGGGGAATGGGGTCGAGGATTTCGCCGCGTCCGGTTCCGCGGGCGGCGTGAGGCTGGAGAAAAAAAGGGACATCGCTCCCAAGGGTAGCTCCGATCTCCTCCAACACCTTGCCTGGAATCGAAATGTTCCAGACTTTGGTGAGCAGGATCAGTGCGGCTGCCGCATCACTGCTGCCCCCCCCCATGCCGGCCCCTTGGGGGATCATTTTCCTGAGCTGAAGACGGGCTCCAGATCCGTGCGGGGCATGGGTTTGAATCGCGCGAGCGGCACGCACGACAAGATTCTCCGGACCAGGTGATAATGTTTTATCTCCCTCGATCTTCAGGGAGATTTTTCCATCTTGGGTTGCCTCAGCCTCCAAAGTGTCAAACACATCCACCCTGACCATGAGGGTATCGATGGGATGGTACCCATCGGGGCGTCGTTTTCCCAGGCGCAGGTCCAGGTTGATCTTGGCGTAGGCGCGGATTGTCACGAGGGAAGATTACCGATTAGATGGTTTGGAGTGAATCCCGACCAGATCATCCTTGCCTTGGATGTGGACTCGGCGCCAGAGGCTGTTTCCTGGGCGGGCCGACTTCGTTCGCGGGTCGGAACATTCAAGGTCGGCCTGCAACTTTATCTGAGTGCCGGAACTGAGGTGCTGTTGGGATTGCACAAAATGGGAGTCCCGGTTTTCTTGGACCTCAAGTTTCATGACATACCAAATACCGTCGCCCATGCCGTTGCGGCCACGACCCGGTGGAGGCCCCGTTTCTTGACCGTCCACGCCTCCGGGGGAAAAGAGATGATGGAGGCGGCGGTCGGGGCTGCATCCCGGGAGACCAGGATTTTAGGAGTCACCGCCTTAACCAGTTTGAATGAGGAGGCCATTCTGGAAGTGGGATGGAACGGGGGAGTGGGGGGCACGGTGAAGAGGCTTTCCCGACTGGCCAAGGCGTCCGGGTTGGCGGGGGTGGTTTGCAGCCCCCACGAGGCTAAATCCGAGCGCGCGGAGTGGGGTGTGGGGGCCGAGATCATCACCCCGGGAGTGCGACCTGAGGGGGCGCCAGGGGATGACCAAGCACGATCCATGACTGCCCAAGAGGCCGTTCGTCGGGGAGCGAGTCGCATTGTGGTGGGGCGTCCGGTCCTAAGGTCGAGCAACCCTGAAGCGGTTTTGGATCAAATTCTCTCGTTGCCCGCTTCCTAAGGCGATCACATCGAGAACCGGGGGCCAAGGTAAAGACCGCGCGCCACGGGATCGTTGATTAGAAAGTCGGCGTTGCCTTCGCTTTCCACCTTTCCTTCGCAAATCAGGTAGGCGCGGTCGACAATCGAGAGAGTCTCGCGAACATTGTGATCGGTGATCAGGACCGCGATACCCTTTCGCCGCATGGTAAGAATGATCTGCTGAATGTCGTAGACAGCCAGTGGATCGACCCCGCTGAACGGCTCATCCAACAGAAGAACACGTGGCCGTGTGGTCAGACAACGGGCGATGGCCAACCGTCGTTTTTCCCCCCCTGAGAGCTGAATGGCCCGGCTCTGGGTCAGGTTATCCAAACCCAGTTCTACCAAGAGGTCATGGCAACGCTGTTTTCGCTCCTGATCGGTGAGGGGTAGGGTCTCTAATATAGCCATAAGATTTTCCTCCACGGTAAGGCGTCGAAAGATGGATTCTTCCTGTGGCAGGTATCCGATTCCACGTCGGGCACGACGGTACATCGGCATGCCAGTGACATCTTCTCCCGAAAATTGGATCGTGCCCGCGCTGGGGCGGACCAATCCAACCAGCATGTAGAAACTGGTGGTTTTTCCTGCCCCATTCGGACCTAGCAGCCCAACAACTTCGCCGGGACGGACCCCCAGATCCACTCCATTGACCACATTGCGGTCGCCGTAACGTTTAACCAAACCGCTGCAGGAGAGAATTGGATCCCCTATGGGTGGGGTTCGTGGAGCGGGCGTTTCCTCGCTCAGGGTTTTTGCAGCATCACCCGGCTGGCGCCCTCCGTGAGCATTTTATCCTCTTCCGGGTAGAGGATGATTTTATCGGCGAAGACTGTCTTGTCTTTGGAGATGACCTTCGCTTGCCGACCCACTTTGAGGAGAGTCAGTTTTTTTTCATTCATGTCGTAGAGGGCCTTTTCGCTCCAGGTCTCCGAGGAGCCGTCTTTCCGCTTGATGATCACATCCTCTCTGGCCTCCATGGATTGCACGGCGTCGTTGTCCGCGAAAAAGACCGTCATTTCCTTGGCGGTCATAGTGAAACGGGGTTCATCGACGGATACATTCCCGCGGAAAAGGCCCTGCTTGTTGCCCATTTTTTTACCCAGGTTGAGATCCAAGGAGTCGCTGGTGATGGTGGTCGGCCCGCCTGCCCCTCCCCCGGAGGGGGGGGGCGTATCTGGAGAAGCGTGGATGGCCATGGAGGCGCATAAGAAAAAAAACAAGGAATGAGTTTTCATGGGCTGGGAGAGGAGAGGACAACGCGAACCCTGATGTACAGAGTGCCACAGGAGTCGGCCACATTCCAATCGATTCCATTGGCTGAAACCATCAATGTGGGTTTTTTGACGAGAATTCCGGTATCGGTGGTCAGGCGATTTTCCTTCCTCCAAAAATCGCACCGCGTCGCGGTGATCGTGGTCTCAGCCTTGCCCTCGCTGTTGTAAAGGTCCACATCCAGGTCTTCAATTTTCAACTGATTGGGGCTGACCACCGTGGCTCGCTTCCCCCGAACCAAGGCAGTCTTTTTTCCGGCAGCATCTGCCTGAGGTAGGGCAAAGTTCTGGATCACCGATCCGATGGGGAAATCCGGGCCATTTGCGGCCGAGGCAAGAAGCGGAAGAGCGTAGGCCAATATGGCGAGGGCAGGTCTACGAGACAGCATAAAGGATTCTATTTAGCTGGTGGAGTAGGCTCGCGACTTGGGAGAGGGGAAGCATGCTTTCCTTGTCGGAGAGCGCTCTCTTGGGGTTGGGGTGGGTCTCAAGAAAAAGACCATCCACCCCTGCGGCGACGGCTGCCCTGGCCAAGGCTGGGATAAAGCGTGAGTCCCCATGGGTCACTTTTGTTCCGGTCGGACGTTGGACGGAATGCGTGGCGTCAAAAATGATCCGGTGGCCATGATTCCTCATGGTGACGAGTCCACGCATGTCCACCACCAGATCTCCCTGACCGAAGGTGGTGCCACGCTCCGTAATCCAAGCCTGACGACATCCCCCCCGCTTTAACTTTTCCATAATTCCATCCACTCCCTCCGGAGCGAGGAACTGGCCTTTTTTTACATTGATCGGGCGGCGGGTTTTGGCCGCAGCCAACAGAAGGTCGGTCTGTCGGCAAAGGAAAGCGGGGATTTGCAGGATGTCGATCAACCTGCCCGCGGCGGTGGCCTCTTCGGCTGAATGGACGTCGGTGAGGACCGGGACCTTGAGCTCTCGACGAATGGCGACCAATTCCTGCAGGCCTCGGTGAAAGCCCGGTCCCCGGGGGGAGGAAATCGAGGTGCGATTGGCTTTATCGTAGCTGGCTTTGAAAACATAATCCCAGCCCAAGTCCCCGCATAGGTCCCTTAAGGTTGTGCCGATCAGAATTGAGGTTTTGCGGGACTCAAGGACGCAAGGGCCTCCGATCAGCAGAAATTTATCGGGATTAGTTTTGGGCATGAATTCGGGCGGCTTGGGCAAAGCCGCGGAACAAGGGGTGTGGGACGTCAGGCTTTGAACGGAACTCGGGATGAAATTGGCAGGCCACAAACCAAGGGTGATCCGGTATTTCGATCAATTCAACCAAGTCTCCCTTGGGATGAACCCCGCTGATTTTCAAGCCTGCTTTCTCCAACACCGCGCGATGAGCATTGTTAAACTCGTAACGGTGGCGGTGTCTTTCCCGGATTTCCGATTGCGCATAGGCTTTTTCAGCCAAGGAGCCAGAAGCCAGACGGCATGAGTAACTCCCCAACCTCATGGTGGCACCCTTGGCGCCGTTGATTTCCTGCCCGGGCAGGAGAGTGATGACCGGATCCTGTGTCTGGGCGTCAAATTCAGAGCTGTGTGCTTTTTTGATTCCCGCTACATCCCGGGCAAATTCAATCACGGCGACCTGCATGCCGAGACACAATCCGAGGTAGGGGATTTTCTTTTCCCGGGCATAGCGGGCCGCGGAAACTTTTCCCTCTATGCCACGTTCACCAAACCCGCCAGGCACCAAAACACCATCCATCCCCTTGAGCAGGGCTTCGGCTCCTTGTTTTTCGATTTCCTCGGCGTCCACTTTGACGAGGTCGATTCCGGTATCCTCTCCCGAGGCGGCATGGAAGAGGGCTTCTGTGACGCTTTTGTAGGCATCGGGAACGCCAAGGTACTTTCCCACCATAGCGATTTTGGCGCGATATTTGGGGGATATCATCCGGCCGACCAACTTTTCCCACTCCTTGAGATCGGCCTGGGGAGCTTTGAGTCCCAAGGCATGGACCACCAGCTCGTCCAGCCGTTCACGATGGAGCATGAGGGGGACCTCATAAATCGTGTGTTTCACATCCTGCTCCTCAATCACCGCCTCCACCGGCACGTTGCAGAAAGTGGAAATCTTTTGGCGGGTCTCCTGATCCACTGGGTGTTCACTGCGACAAATAAGAATCTGGGGTTGAATGCCGATTTCCCTAAGTTTTGCCACGCTCTGCTGTGTCGGCTTGGACTTTAACTCCCCAGCCGCCTTGATGAACGGAACCAGCGTCACATGAATGAAGAGGCACTGTCCTGGACCCGTCTCCAAAGAAAATTGTCGAATGGCCTCAAGGAAAGGCAGTCCCTCAATGTCCCCGGTTGTTCCACCGATTTCGGTGATCAGGATGTCACAATCCTCATGTTGGCCCATATGACGGAGGCGATTTTTAATTTCATCGGTGATGTGGGGGATCACTTGGACCGTCTTTCCAAGATAATCACCACGGCGCTCCTTCCGGAGAACTTCCTCATAAACCTGCCCGGCGGTCAGGTTATGGCGGCGGGTCAACCGGCAGGAGGTGAAGCGTTCGTAGTGGCCCAAATCGAGATCCGTCTCCGCGCCGTCTTCCAAGACATAGACTTCTCCATGTTGGTATGGGCTCATGGTTCCAGGATCGACATTGAGGTAGGGGTCAAACTTCATGAGCCCCACCTTCAAGCCGCGGCGTTCCAGTAAGGTTCCAAGTGCGGCGGCCGTGAGTCCCTTTCCCAAGGAACTGATTACCCCGCCGGTAATGAAGATGTATTTCATTTGGAGACACTGGTGGCGCGGTTGGCCAGGGCACGTTCCGCGCGTGGCACGTCCCCCGGCGTGTCCACACCGACGAATAGGAAGGTAAGCGGAAGGACTTGAATCGCAATCCCGTTCTCTAGGGCACGAAGTTGCTCCAACCGCTCCTTTTGCTCGCCTTGACTGGGGGGCAGAGAAACAAACTTACGCAGGGTTTCCGGGGTGTAGGCGTAAAGGCCCACATGCTGGTGGGTCCACCTCTTGGCCTGCTCCAACGGAACTTGGCGCTGAAACCCCAAGGCCCGACCCTGCGAATCAAAGGAAACTTTGACGATATGGGGCTTTTGGAGATGGGCAGGATCGGACAGTGGGGTGGCCACGGTCGCCATGCCAAACGAAGGTCGAAATCCTGATATCCATTGATCCAGAAGCGGCCCCTCAATCAGGGGTTCGTCGCCCTGAATGTTGAGGATCCAGGCCGCGTCCATCCCGTGGGTGGCTTCGGCGATCCGATCTGTTCCTGAGGGATGATCGCCGCGGGTGATGGTTACTTCGGCCCCGAATCTCTCTGCCGCCTTGGCAATCCGGTCGTCATCCGTAGCCACGATGACCCGGTCGATTCTTTTGGCTCTTTTAGCTCCTTCCCAGACCCACTGCAGCAGGGGTTTCCCAAGAATGGGAGCCAAGGGCTTGCCGGGAAAGCGTGTGGAGTCGTAACGGGCAGGAACGACGGCAAGAACTTGGTCCCGTTTCATCAGACGGTCCTGGAGTTGGCGAGAATCCAATTCGCAGCATCCATCCAAGTGTTGGCAGAAAAGTTGGCGAGAGCCGCCGCCGTCTGTTCGTCTCCTGAGTGAACCCGTAATTTTAATAGAACCGTTCCACATCCGGCAGCATGACCGGCTTGAATATCGCAAAGACGATTGCCAACCATGATCGAGCGGGTGAGATCGAGCCCGTGTTCGCTCGCGGCCTCCTGCAACATAAGAGGGGAGGGCTTGCGTCTTTCATCGTAGGGATCTCCTGGGGCGGCAAAGCAGTGGCGGTAATCCAGAAAAGGGATGCCCAAGAGATGTTCCATGCGCGCATCCACGGACCGGACCTGTTCCTTGGTGATAA
>Ga0214923_10008701_pt1 | contig 10733 bp, 8 predicted proteins | sample LL1510_MetaG_FD_177993 | JGI IMG/M metagenome (GOLD analysis project Ga0214923, IMG submission 177993) | Freshwater microbial communities from Lake Lanier, Atlanta, Georgia, United States - LL-1510 | ecosystem: Environmental > Aquatic > Freshwater > Lake | place: USA: Georgia | collected 2015-10-15
TATATCGTATCGTACGCCGATGCTGTAATGTGGGTCCATAGTCAACCCACCCTAGAACTCAGTTGAAACGTGTACTTATTACAGGAGCAGCAGGCTCCATTGGCTCTGCACTCTTAGAAAAGCTCGTGCAGCAACAGGATGTTACTATTTGTGCCTATGATCACAACGAAGATGCCCTTTTTCGACTGAGTCGACGTTTTAACAATATACCAACTATTAGATTCTTCTTAGGAGATATTCGTGACAACAGACGACTCAATCAAGCTTTCGCCAAAGTTGATACTGTCTTTCACTGCGCCGCCCTTAAGCACGTTGGACTCAATGAATATAATCCTATGGAGACAATTAGAACTAATATTATTGGGACAGAGAATGTAATTGAGGCAGCCATCTCTTCATCGGTTAGAACTTTTATTTACACCAGCAGCGATAAGGCCGTAAATCCAAGCAATACAATGGGAGCCAGCAAACTCTTAGGGGAAAAGATCTGTATCGCAGCCAACAATTTATCCGGGCAGAATGGAGCGCGCTTTTGCTGCGTTAGATTTGGTAATGTTATTGGTACTAATGGTTCTGTTGTTCCTATATTTCGCGACCAATTATCCAATAGGAATCCTCTTACAATTACTGATCCATCAATGACAAGATATTTTATCTCTTCTGATGAGGCTGTCAATCTTTGTCTCCTTGCTGCTAAAGAGGTAGTTGGCGGCGAGATCTTTATTAGAAATATGGGTTCCGCAAAAATTGGTCAGTTAGCACAGGTACTTGCAAATGGAGAACCTTATCAAGTCAACATTATTGGTCGTCTTCCTGGTGAAAAGAACTATGAGGAATTAATGACCATCGAAGAATCTTTCCGCTCGCTTGTCTATAATAATCTATTGGTAGTTCTACCTGAACAATCTCATATACCTCCATCCATTTCTCTTGGACTCTCAGCTAAGTATGGTTCCACTCTTGGTATTTCAAGGCATCTCCGCAGCGATCTTGATATTATGGATGACAAATGCCTAAAGAGCCTCCTTCATGAATTTATCTGATGTCAATCTCTACCTCGTTAGACTTCGAACTATACCAATCTTATACTGCCAAATGGAATGAATTTCTTCTCGCCTCAGGTCTCTCTTCCTCACAGTTAGAGAATTCTCGTAGGTTATTTACAAATGAGTCTCTTTCGAATCATCAACCCGAGACCTGCAAATTAGAAGTTTATGCACTTGTTGGTGGTGTGCCATTTCCGGATCCTTTACTAGCATATATTCTTGCAATCCAGTCACAGATCAAAAATATTCTCAAGCACACTCTGCACTATCTTGTTGAACCACACAATTTAGGGTTAGAATTCTGTGTTTTCAAATGGCCTAATGATATTATCAGTATGCATGAAGTAAACACTATCGCTATCGCCCTCTCTAAGTGCGTATTTCCCTCCTTTTTCCTTAGAAGTGGTGGTATACAAGTTCATACAGATGGTTGTATCATTCTTCGAGGCTTTGAGAACGGCGCACTTTCTTCCATCAGATCTCACTTGTCAAGACTTCCTATTACTTATCCATTTAAACAATCCCAATGGGCACATATACCCTTAGGCAGAATTCTCGAGCATATTACTGATAATCAATATCAACAAATTGTCGAACTCTGCTCTAATACCCAACTTGATCCTGGTATTCAGTTAACCATAGATCATGCCCACTTTGTCCATGAAAAACAATGGTACATGGTCCAACACAGCAAGATCTTAAAGCTAGACCTCAAATGAACATACCCTTTCTGCTTATTATTCAGGCGCGAATGAATTCATCACGTTTCCCTGGCAAAATGATGAGTGATGTTAACGGCCAACCACTCCTTCAAAGAGTTATTGGTCAGCTTAATCATGAGGAGTTTGTTGGTCATATTGTTGTTGCAACCACCACTGAGTTAGTAGATGATGCTATCGAGCAACTGTGTTATAAACTTAGTGTATCTTGTTTTAGGGGATCTTCTATCAATGTTCTTGAGAGATTCTATCATTGTGCATTACGATATAAATCCGATACTGTGATCAGAGTTACGGGGGATTGCCCATTTGTGTCCATAGATACTGTTCGTGAGGTTTACAATCATTACCTAACCAATCAACTTGTATATGCTTGTAATACTTCTCCTTATACGAGACCCGAAGGATTTGATGTCGAAGTTTTTAGCATGGCTGCACTTCAAGAAGCATTCTTTAATGCCGTTCAGCCCTTTGATCAAGAACATGTAACACCATACATTAAACGTCTCGCAGAGCCTACGAGTTTTTTTCTTCACGGTGAATCTAATCTATGCAATCTGAGAACATCTGTCGATTATCCATTTGACCTCACCAAGACGTCTCTGTTATACGCAAAATTGCAACAAACTTTTGGTGAACAGCCCTATCTCTACTCACATTTTAACCAACTAATTGAATCCCAAACTATGCCTACCGACAACCAGGTCATTAATTTTGGTCTTTATAAGAGTATCTATGACAGTGTCACATCCCAAAAAGCACCTGCACTTTGTATAGATCAGAGTATTGTACTTCTTAATCAATCCTTGTCCTCCATCCCTGGAGCCTCCCAAACGTATTCAAAGAGCTATAAACACCATATAGCTGGGGTTTCGCCTGTCTTCCTTTCTAAGGGTAAGGGTGCATCTGTGATTGATGTAGATGGCAATCAATACGTCGACCTGATACAGGGCCTACTTCCTAATATCTTTGGATATGCACATGATGAGATTAATATGGCAGTATCAACAGGCGTCTCAGAAGGCCATAGTTTCTCTTTGGCTACAACTGTTGAGCTTGAACTTGCACAACGTCTTATCAATATAATACCATGTGCTGAAATGGTTCGATTCGGTAAGAATGGTTCAGATGCTACTGCAGCAGCAATTAGAGTTGCAAGAGCTTTCACGGGTAAGGACCGTGTAGCTGTTTGTGGTTATCATGGTTGGCAAGATTGGTATATTGGTAGCACTAGTAGATACAAAGGTGTGCCGAACTGTGTCCGAGAACTTACCCATTCGTTCCAATTTAATGATATCCAAAGCCTCTATCATCTTGTTTCCCGATACTCCGGTGAGTTTGCAGCCGTAATTCTAGAACCTTTTAATTTCGAAGAACCCTCACAATCTTTTCTTTCTGATCTTCGCTCTTTTTGTACAGAACAAAATATTGTTCTGATATTTGATGAGATTTGCTCAGGTTTTCACTTTGGTCTTGGAGGTGTCCAGAAACTATTCAATATATCTCCTGATCTCGCTACATTTGGAAAGGCCTTAGCTAACGGTTGGCCAATATCTGTAGTCACGGGACGTTCCCATATCATGAGTCTCTTTGAAGATGTTTTTTTCAGCTTCACATTTGCTGGTGATACTAGCGCTATGCATGCAGCACTAAAAGTTCTTGACCTACTTGAACATACCAATGCTTATGAACGAATTAACTATTTTGGAAAAACACTCCAAGACGCTTGTACTGTCTTCTCATGTCTAGCTCGAGTCGATCACCTTTGGTTTACTAAGGGACGACCCCCATGGTCATTATTTGGTTTCAAAGACCTTAATGGGGATCCCTGCGCGCTCCTTACAGCACTATGGATCCAGGAAGTAACTCGAAGAGGTGTTTTGGTTCTCACCACCTTCAATTCAACAGCCGTCTGGACCCAAGCAGAATTAGACACAATTCTTCTGGCATTTGCATCAGCTTTTAAGTATGTCGGTGATGCACTTCAGAGTGGATGTGATATAGAATCTCTTCTTGATGGCGAACTACCAACCCCTGCCTTTAGAGCTCGCCAATAATTTTGACCAAAACCTAGCATTCTATGACTCTATCAATACAGCCTAGTAATATATTAGTTTGTGAATTCTGGAATGTTTCGCCTCACCTTGATGCGGGAATCGAGATAGCAATAGATGCTGCTCTCTCAGGCTATAAGGTACATTACCTGTTTATCGGCGATTTGTTGCCCTTTTGTGAATGCTATATCCCTCCCACAGGAAACCAGAGGCGCGAATCTTCTGCCATACGAGCAGCTCAAGGCTACCTTCACCGTTTGGGGTGCCACAATCTTACTATTGCTGATGATCAAACGGCCATTCAGTGCTCTCTTAATACTGTACAGTTCGATCTATCCTCAATTAAATGCATCCAAGAACTTAAAGCTTTTCGAATTGGCGAGCGTGTTATAGGCGATTATCTTTATTCAAACTTGTGTGATTATGCTAATACAGCCCATCCTGATCTATCAGCATCCCAATCGATATTGTCTTCTATGCTTAACTCATACCTGTTTGCATATAATATTCTTTTATACTACGCCACAAGACATTCGTTTTCAAGAGTCTATCTCTTCAATGGAAGATATATTTATGCACAAGGCGTCGTTCGAGCATGTCATGAATTAGCCATACCCGTGCGCTATCACGAACGCGGCTGCGACCTTAATACTATCTTATTACGACCGTTTTGTCCGCATTCCCTCAACGATACTAAAGCGGATATTCAGCGAGTTTGGACGAATGGTAAGGCTCGATATGGCCTTAACACTATGATAAAGATAGGTAGTTCATGGTTTAATGACAGAATTCATTCAGGCTCTGCAGTCATAGGAGAAAAGATCCTGCAATTCTCTAATCAATCTGATATAATACGCACGCTTTCAGAGAATAAATCTTCTGGTAATCATATCTGGTCGTATTTTTGGTCTTCTGAAGACGAGTATATTGGTCTGCCCCAGGATATATATCCACTTAGAGGTTGGCAAGATCAGCGCTCTGCCATACTAGATCTTCTTTCGGTCTCATATTATATGGATTCGAAGGTTACTTTAGTAGTTCGTCTCCACCCAAATTTACGTTATAAAGCCGATATTGATAAGTTTATTTCAACTACCTTGCGTAATATCAGTAATATTGTCTTAATTGATTCTGAATCATCTGTCTCTTCATACGACCTTATAAGAGTATCCAATATTGTATTCAGCTGTGGTTCAACTATATCAGCTGAAGCTTGTTACATGGGAACACCCAGTGTCCTTATGGCGTCAGGGCTATACGAAGATCTTCACCCAATCATTAAGGTTTTTTCCTACAAAGATCTCACCCAATTTATTGCTAATCTAAGGGCCGGAATCAAACTTAACACCTCATCACTTGATATTTTAAAGTTCGGTGCATATTGGAGATTACGCGCAAGAAGACTCAAATATTTTACTGTTCACAATTATTTTTCTAGTTTCTTTTCTGGCACATCTCAAGTAATCTAAGCCCTTATATCAAATTTTCGCCTCTTCTCTGCAATGTAATTGACAGGCCACTGTGGCAACATATTGAACCTGACTATTGAAGCGTCAATCTTATTGAGGAGCCTCTTCTAAATATCTTCTTCCCCGGCTACCACTGTTATCCTTATTCTAACTCAATAAACTTTATCTATAATTAAAGTATAATACTAGCTTTTGCCAAGCCTTGGTCATCCTATAATATCTTTACCAAGAAGTAAATATTCATATGTAAAATCATTTCATCAAAAACTTCTGACTTTATGTCTTACCAGAGGTAATCTAATGCTAAAAAATAATAACGTCAGCATACGAAGGCAACCCGTTACCTATGAGTCAACAATTCCAGCCATTACTATCCTAATCTTGATGCTGGCTAATCCACTCTATCAGTCAAGGTAAGTATCTATTTCTTTCTTCTACACTAACACGAGCTATCATCATATGGATCAAAGGCCAATCCTTACGTCCTAAGTGTTTTCATTCAGCCGTAATCCAATTTATTGTCCTTGAACTAATTGTATTCCCAATTTTCCTCTTGCTAACCCGATGCAATAATCAATCTCTTTTTTCTGTCTATCTTATTGCGATTAAAAAATACCATGGCATTAATATAGGACCTGAAACCTGCATCAAATCTCCACCCTTAGTTTCAACAGTATACGTTCCCATCTTATCTATGTCAGTCGGCTTTGTCAGTGGTGATTCTATCGTGAACTTTTGCCAGTGTAATTCTTTGAAGCCTAATTTTTTCAGATATTTTTCAACTAGTGGCTTACTATACACATTGTAGGGGAATGCATTCACTTGTTTTTCTGAATCTGCGTAAGTTTTAATTGTAATTTCTGCCTCTATTTTCCCTTCATAAAATAAGGATGACATCGCCAACCATTTGCTCTTAATCCTGCTTAACCCATCTAATGACTTCTTCCATTTCGTTAGCCAGGACATTGTCTGCAAAAAAATGATCCCATCTACCTTTTGCGCCTGTTGCTTAATACTCTTGCGTAGTTCTTTCGTGTTATATATGTCCATCTTTTTAAATGTAATATTTTGCCTCTTCGTATTGAGTGATTCTGCGTAATACTTCTGCGCGAGCGCTAAGAATTCCTCTTGATAATCAAAACCAATTGTATGTTTCAACCCAAATCTTCTTGCCGCATAAATCGTATTTGACCCGCTTCCGCAGCACGCATCAACGATTAATGTATCAGACCCTATACTAATTACACTTTCAAGAAAATCAAAGAATGCAATAGTCGATTGGTATGGCTTTTCAATTTGTCTTGTAAAGTATTCCATATTACTGCTTTCAGAAGACCACTCACTTGTTTTTTGTCCCACCATCATGCGACTATCGCTTCTTCCTACTATAGCACTCTCATTAGCCTGTTGCCATGTTATTTCAAGCCATGATATGATTTTTATCTGCATTATATAAATTAGCAACCTGACGAAATCTCTATATCTTCTTCCCATTTAGCCTCTCATGATATCCTTTTTATTTGCATTCTTCATTTTTGCAAAGCTTACTCACTAATCTTCCGTACATATGCGCCATATTTTGGATCATTCCCTAACCATCCTCGCCTCAGCATTGTCCCAGTAAATTATATGTTCCTCCTCACTCACTGGCCATTGCGGTTCTTAAGCAAACCATATAAATATATAATGCACAAGTCCCCTTGCATTAGCATCACTACACATCCAAACCTAGCCAACCAACTAGCCCTCTTTTCGCAATAGTATTTTTATTCAACAGTTTTCAACCATAGCCCCTTTAACCCTGGTTTTAAATTTAACACTAATCTCGTCTTCTTTTATTGCACATTCTAGATTTATTCCTTTCTACCTCTCTAATCGGTGCCTGTCTATATACCATAAGTTCTATTTATCGAGCAATTTGAGTTATAATTGCCGCTCCTTCTCTGTGTTATCAGAGCTACCTCTGATGATTCTTTTCTCTAACCTTAGCAAATTGTTCCCAATCACCTTTTGCATTTCAGCCTCGATGTTGTCTATTCAAACTAATGGATCCTCTCATGGGCCCGTCCTGGCAATTTTTTCCACACTATTCAACAGCACCATGCTTTTCAATTTTTGCTAGTCTCATTTAATAGGCTTTTGCGGATCTCTTGTTTCACTACTATACGCTAACAAAGTTACGCTTCTTGCTCTTTATTTAACACCCTCACACACCACAATTCCTACTCATCACTTCTTACCGAACTAATGTCTTATCCTTTATCAATCCCACCACTCTCCTCTATTTATTTTTCTTCTCGTGAATTAACCGACATACTTAACAATCTTACTCACGCAGTGCAAGTTCATCCAAGCCTTGGAAGATCACCCTCTGTGCGCAACCTACTGCTTATGTGGACAAAACTCGCGCAGAATAATTCTAGGACTCTCGATATTGACCTTTGTTATCGCCGATTACTTCGGGAACTCACCTCTGATGATCTCAAGTCATTTGTTAAACTTCTTTCTAACTCTACCCACGCAGTCACCTCGCGTTCATTTCCACCCCCAACTCAGCCAACATTTACTTCACAAGAACTTTCTATATCTCAAAGCATCCAGGATTGTGGATACTATATATTTGCATCGCCTGTTGATCCATATACTCTACAACTCATTCGTAATATTTGTTTGGATTCTTCACTACCGCGCTCCGTTAGTGGCCCACCTTTATCCCCATTAACAGATTCTAACTCCCAAGGTCGTTATGATTTGACCTTTTCCGATCAGCAACAGCATATCTTGCGCACTCTCTTTCACCAACCTCCTTTTACTTCAATTGCTCAATGTTATTTCAATGGTATCTTTCCCCATTGTTCATCTGTTATTGCCTGGTATTCATATTCTACTAGAACTGATTCCTGTGATTTTCATCAGCTCAGACGCAGAGCTCAAGAATTCCACTTAGATTTCGAGGGCCCTATTTCATTAAAACTATTTCTTTACCTCACGAGTGTTTCTGACTCTAGTGGACCTCACCAATTGATTTCTAACAGATCTGATCATTTACCCAATCCTATTCGTCTTCATGAACAAAGCATGCAATCAGGTCCTTCTGCGATCCCACCTGACATCATCTCAATGTGTCTATCAGATGACTGCTCACTTATAACCATCAACGGATGTAAGGGGACCCTGTTCTTAGTAGATACTTCTCGCCCGCATCGCGGTTGCGTCCCTGCCCCTGCTCACGGTAGACTTATCTTGTCAACCACTTTCCGCATTTCTAACTTAGGAAATCCATAAACAACATTCGCACAAATTATGAAATGGTTCATTGACTTAGGTTCACACCTTTTCGAGAGCATCGAGCTTTTTTCTCGCCTTGTCCCCGATATCGAGCATTGGAACGTAATCTCTTTAGAACCTGCATATGACTCCGACAGCAAGGAGCACATTGATTCTTTTCTTGAATCTAATGAACTTGTGAAGAAGTTCGCCTCCTTCTCTTTTCTTCCCCTAGCAGTTTCCACATATACTGGTATTGCCCATTTTAAGAGAGACTACTCCTATCCGCTTAGTGGCTCCTCGAGCCTTATTCAGCACAAGCCCTTGCACAAGTACTCTACTATTATATTGCCTTGCATAGATATCCTTTCTCTAATCAACTTCACGCGCCCTTCCGACACTGTATTGGTAAAAATGGATATTGAAGGTTCTGAGTACGCTATTGTTGATCGCCTTGCCTCCTCTGGTCTCCTATCGCGAGTCAGCAGTTTATTCATTGAATTGCATGAGTATAAATTGCACAGGGATATTAATCTTGACTACACCCTACTTCAGCAGGTGCGTTCCCATAATGTCCAGCTTTTTGAGTGGGAATCTCAAAATCTCTCGTTTGCTTCGACATTCCTTGATCTCAAACGTATAGATGAAGACTATATACAAGCTCTCTACGAATAGCACCTTTCTATCCTAAAATTCTTGCGCTTCAAACTCGTCTCACTCCCACTTCCAATCGTCTATTGTTTTATTTATATAGTTATTCTTCTATCCTCTTTGAAACCTTCTCCTTTTAATTCATTGTATTTCGCATAAGCACCCATCCATCTTCCTCTCCTTATTATGTAGTATTATTTTACCCCTTCTACTCATAAGTTCCACCCCCTGACTTCTTTCTCAGTAGATCTACAACCCATTATTAGTCGCTTTCCTCAACAGCAACCCAACCCCACATTCACTCACACTTGCAACCCTCATCAAAGCCATGAATTTTAGCGATATTCAAGCTGGTTCTAAACTATATTTTATAGCTGATGTTGGATCGAACCACGAGGGCTCTCTAGACCGAGCTATTAAGCTCATCAAACTAGCCAAAGAAGCTGGTGCTGATGCTATTAAGTTCCAGCACTACACTGCAAAATCCCTTGTTTCCTCTTTTGGTTTCGAGAAGCTAGGCACCTCTATTGCCCATCAAGACTCCTGGGAATCTTCCGTTTTCGACGTCTACAAAAAGTACGAAACACCTCTTCTCTGGACCGAAGCACTTGCTTCTGAATGCAAGAATAATGAGATTGACTTTCTTACAAGTCCCTATAATATTGATACTATCGACCAATTGTCCGGCCACGTTTGCGCATGGAAGATTGGCTCAGGTGACATAACATGGCTATCGCTTATTGAACGAGTCACCTATACAAAAGTCCCTATACTATTGGCGACTGGAGCATCTGACATGTCTGACGTTACTCGAGCAGTATATCATCTTCTCTCTCGCACTAACGATATATGTTTAATGCAGTGCAATACAAACTATACTGGTTCAGACTCTAATTTTTACCATATCAATCTTAATGTTCTTGACTCTTATGCAGCTCACTTTCCAGGGATAGCACTTGGTTTGTCTGATCACACTAAAGGATTCATCACGGTTCTTGGTGCTATTGCCAAAGGCGCCAGAGTCATTGAAAAACATTTTACGGATGATCCGTCCCGCTGTGGTCCAGATCATTCATTTGCTATGTCCCCATCAGAGTGGAGGCAGATGGTTGATGCATCTATGTTATTGTTTGCCTCCTTAGGTGATGGGGTAAAGCGCATCGAGGCTAATGAGTCTGAAACATGCGTTGTCCAAAGGAGAGCCCTTAGGGCTGCTAGCAGGCTTCATCAGGGACTTACCATCGTCCCTGACGATCTTGTAGCTTTACGTCCCTGCCCCTCACACGCTATACCACCATACCTGTCGGCTCAACTCTTGGGAAAGACCCTTAAGCGAACCATTGAAGAGGGTGACATTATTACATTCGACGACATTGATAATTAACATTCTCTCTACCTCTCTGTCGACTCTTATTTATCATTTTTCAATACTACAGCTCTAGTTCATTTATCTGTCTTTTAGACTCTTCCAGATCATTGGTTTTTTCCATATAAGCATTGAACTGCTTGCCTTCGAGCAACTTGAAT
>Ga0214923_10008702_pt1 | contig 10731 bp, 8 predicted proteins | sample LL1510_MetaG_FD_177993 | JGI IMG/M metagenome (GOLD analysis project Ga0214923, IMG submission 177993) | Freshwater microbial communities from Lake Lanier, Atlanta, Georgia, United States - LL-1510 | ecosystem: Environmental > Aquatic > Freshwater > Lake | place: USA: Georgia | collected 2015-10-15
TATTTAATTTTTTCCCATTGATATTATATAAAGTTATATTACAATTTTCAATTCCTGTTTTATCCATTTTTAATGGCACTAATATATTATCCTTAATAAAATCATAATATGGCGAATTCGTTATTTTTTCAATTAATACTCCTAATATTATATATCCAATATTAGAGTAACTATATTTACCAATTGTTTCATTGTCAATTAAATTATTCTTATTATATTTTTTAAATACCTCTGTAGCTGAATTATATTTTATTTTGGAAATAAAATTTTTAACTTTGTAATACCACATTTTTAATCCACTTCTATGATTAATTATGTCTATAATTTTTAAATCATTAATTTCTTTATAATCAAGATATTTGCCAATTTTATTATTTATATTTAACTCCCATCTTTCTTGTAGCATTAATATTGAAATAATAATAAAAATTTTTGATATTGATGCTATCGGAAATTCAGACTTTTCAGTAAGTTTTTCATTATCTATATTATTAAACTCATATGCAATCTTATTCTCATATTCAACCATCTTTATTTTTTTCCTAATAATTCTACCTCCTTCTTGTGAATTATTGTGATTATCGTAATAATCCATATATAAATTATTGTTATAATATTTTTATTAAATATAAAATATTTAGGAAATGAAAATCTTAATTTAATGAATAATATAAATTTATAATTTGATAATAAAATAAAATATTATAAATATAATATATATGCATATAGAAAATATTTTTAGTTGTGTTGATACCAGAGATAGATGGGGGGGGGGCATTTCCGGCTTCATCTTCTTCAGCTTCGTCTTCTTCATCTTCTACGGGTATTAATTGGGGATTTGCTATTGGATTAATTTTATTTGTTATTGCACTTATTGGAGTTTATTTATATTTTTACATAAAAAATACACTTGATAATGGAGGGACTATTTTACAAGCATTTGTAGGAAAAAAACTTGGTGCATTGTGCGATGGTAATAAAATGTGTGCTAGTAATTATTGTAATGATTTTAAATTATGTTCTGTATAATAGAAGAAAACTAAAAATAATTTTAACTAGTAAATAAAATTTTAATTATAATAAACAATTATATAATTAGAAAAGAAAAAAATGATGGAGTAAGAATAAAATATTTGAAATATAAAACTAAATATCTAAATTTAAAAAAATTATTAAATTAAAAATTTTTTAAAGGCATGTATTTTTACCTATCATTTTAGAAATAATCATCACATTCAGTTATAATAATATTTTTATCTAGAGTAGAAATAATAAAAAAGAATAGGTGCCATTAGTTCTATAGTAAAAATAGGATTTTAATTATTTTTATAATTTCATACATATTTATTAAATTCTTTAATTAACTCTTGCTTATTTATACTTTTAGGGCCAACTGTATTATTGAAATAAAAATTAATACTTTCTAATAATTTAATATTTTCTTCAGTTGTTTTATTATTTGTAAATTTAATAAAATAATGTGATTCTATACATTTATCATCTGTTTTTTTATCTATATTGCCAGCATTTACACCTATTCTTCTAAATGATATATCAGATGGTTCTACTTTTTTAACAAATTTAAAATTTATTGGCTCTATTTTATTTGGTATTATTCTTTCTATATTCTTTTTTTTCCATATTTGAAATATACAAGGAACATCACATTTATTACAATTTACAAAAAATGAATTTTCTGGAATATCTTTTTCATATTCTAAATGGAAAAATTTATCAAACTTAGCTTTATAAAAATCTTTCCTAAATGATTTTGGTAAAATAAAAGAAATAGTATCAGCAAAACTACAACATTTTTTTATAAATTGTATTGCCAACGTAGATTGACGACCAAAAGGAGGGTTTCCTATAATATGTATTTTATTAAATGGTTTTATTATTTCTTTAATATCTAATAATAAAAAGTCCTGTTTTACTATTTCTTTATTTTCTGGTAATAAATCATAAAATTTATAGTTCTTTGATAATTCCTTAATTATTTTAATGAAAGACCCATTACCTGCACTTGGTTCAATTATTAAATCATTTCCTTCTATATTTATATATTTCTTAATTTGAACTTTACAATCTTCAACTATTTCTGGATTAGTATAATATTTATCAATTGTGTCTCTTTTTAATCCTGTATTTTGAATAATAATAATTTTTTTTTTATTCATTAGTAATTTAATAAAATCTAACTATATTTATATGAATAATTTATTGATAAAAAAATATTTAAAATATAAATCAAAATATTTATATTATAAAAATAATTTAATTGGTGGTGATCCTAGAGAAGAAATTATAAAACAAATATATTCTCTTCTTAAAATTAATTCTGATAGAATTATACAATCTTTTTTAATTGGTAGGATTAGGATAGAACCATTTAGTATTCCTTATACAGATAAAGATCAAACTATAATGGATGATATTAGAAAAAGAGTCAATCCATTATTAACTAGACAACTTGCAGAATGGTCTGTAGATTCACGAGCAAGATTTGATTTACATTTATCAGTAAGTGATACACATATAGAAATAAATTTAGAAATAATACCTTTATTTGGTTGTTTAATATTAGATGATCAAGCTGGACGTAAAAGAATAATAAAAACAGATGATTGTATAACATTAGAAGAAAAATTAAGATTATCACAAGATAGTCATAAATATCAAAATTTAGGTAACTTATTACGAGGACATTTTACACATAATCCTCAAGCAACAAATTCTCATATAGTCACCGAAGATGAATATAATTTTATTGATGTTCTTAATAGTAAGGATTTAGAAACATTAAGATTATTACAAGATTTTCAAAAAAGATAAAAAAATATGTGATTTTAAATTTTTATATTATAATTTTATTCATCCAATAACATTAAAGCCATTGCAGAATAATTATGTAAATCAATCAATGTATCTCTAATTCCTTCATCATTTACTAAATTTATTCCATTTTTTGTTATAGACATAGTGCGCTGTAATTTATCTTCAATTCTCATTAAAACACCAATAACACCATATTTAGCAAAGGCATCGCCGTAATCAGTATTTTTTCTAGTAAATAATTCTAAAGCTTCAGTATGGATTTTTTTCATTTGTTCAACTCTGTTATTTTTTATAGGTTCTACACTGTTATTACTCATTTTATTTATTAGTTACATAATATTAATTTATTATAAAGCATAATCAATTTTTTATATCTTTACGCCAAAAAATATCTTTATCACCTATAATAGTATAAAAATTATTTCACAATTTTACACCAAAAAAATTATCTTTTTCAGTATATCTATGTTATTCCATTCTTCATCTATTTTTTGTTTATATTCTTTATCCAAATAATATTTAGCATGTAATCTTTCATGTTGTATTGATTTAAAATTATAAACACCAATAACATATTCTATTTTATTCTTTTTAACAAAATCATAGATGCTATCTGTTTTTTCAATGAAAATAGCTGGAAATTTATGTCCTTCAGCTGCTATACCTAAACCTTCATATCTTTCGGATATTTTACATAATTCTTTATTCATTGCTATTTTATTATTATATCTTATTATCAATAATCTTGGATCTGTTTTATCTATTTCATAATTCATTATATATAATAATATAATAAACCATATATAAATATGTTTGTAAATTATAAAAATTAAAGAAATGAATAAAACAATTTATCAATAATCTTATTTTTAATTATGTTTGTAATAGTTTCATTTCCTTCTACATATTCTTTATGTAAAGAATAATAGAGATTTATAATTTTTGGAGAATATTTTTTCTCAAAATCTTCCTTGGTTTGTATTTCATATAATCTAACCTTATCCACCACAAATTCATATTTTTCTAATATATTACTATTCATCTTTGCTATGTAATTTGCTGTTGGTAATATATCTAGAAAATATACATCATTTTCTCCATCTTCCTTAATATTTTCATATATTTCTCTTATTTTATCTAGTTTATTGCTTATATATCTTGATTCTTTTAGATATACACCTAAATTTTCTTTTCTTGTTTCAATAAACTTGTTCTGTAATTTTAAAATTTCTTTTTTATATTTTGCAAGTAAATCTTCTTTTTCTTCAGTAAGAATGTTAGGAATTTCATTACTATTTTTTATTTCAGTAAGAATTTCATTAATTATATTACCATTTTTTAATAAATATTTTCCATTAGAATAATGAAAACCAAAAGTTTTTATTTCAATATTATAAATCTTTAATTCATTTCTAAACTTATCAACCAAATCATCTTCTATACATTTATATGAATCATATAAATTATTTATTTGTTTTTCTATGTCAATCCATATATTATTATTTTTTTCAGTTAATAATTTATCTAATTCTATAATTTTATTATTATATTTGTTATCATAATCTTTTTTAACATCTTCAATTGATTTTTTTATTTTTAGATAATAATTATCCTTTAAAAACATAATTTGTGAATCAACAATTTTACTATAATAAGTATTTATATGTTTATCCGTGCTAATAGTTTGTTCTAATTCTTCAACATATTTATTTCCAATAAGTTCTATTTCATTTTCTTTAATATTTTTGTATTTATTAATTAATTCACCTGTAAGTTTGCTATATCTATCTGCTATTACTTTTGTAGATATAGCTTCTGTTTTTTTTATAGCATCATCATATGGTTTTGTTAATTTAGATTGTAATTCATTCCTAATTTCATCTCTAATTTTTGGTGTAGTGTTTGCGAAATAATTGTCAAATTTTTGTAATATCTGTTCTACATATTTTTCATGTGGCACAATTTTATTTTCATAATCTGCTTGTGTTCCATCTACTTCAATCGTATTATATTTCTTTTCATCTACATTCTTAGTAATCCAATCTGTAATTTCTTGTTTAGAAATGTGTTTGGTCAAATCAAGCTTATCCCAATCAATCTTTTTATTTTCGTTTAGTTCTAAAGCAATTTTTTGAATGTATTCATAATATTTTGAAAAATTACTAAATTTACTTGATTTATTCAATTCTTCAATTATACTTTCACAAACATTTCTAAAATTATTATCACTGTTCTCAAGAAATTTGTAATAATCCTTATTTTGTAATAAAGCTTTCTCGCCTCTTTCTAATGGTTCAGTCTTCATTGCCAATAATTCAGAAAATAGTTTTTTAACCGATTCTCTAACATTTTGATATTGATCCATTCTATTCTCTAATACTTTGTTTAAATTCTGTTGTGGATCTGCTTTCAAATCTTGATCTGATATTCTAAACATAATTTTTGGTCTTTTACTCTGTTCTATAAGTGATGATTCGTTTATATAAGTCATAAATGTTGTTAATGGTAGTAAATTATCAAGTGTTCTATTATCAATCATATTTCTCTCATTAAAGATTATAATATCTGCAATCAAATAAATGTATAACAATATCTTACAATCATTAGACGAATCATGAAGACCCATACCTTGGACATCAAAAAATAATATATTCTTAGCCTCAGTTTCAATTATAGTATAATCTATACCATAAGTACAATGTTCATCTGTATCAGATGTTTCAAATAAACTGTAATTTCCCTTTAACAATGAACTTATAATACAATTTAATAATGTACTCTTTCCTCTTCTAGCAGGTCCAATTAAAGCTAGCACAGATAGAGGTTTATCATTGGCTGGAAAATGTAAAGTTGGTGATAATTCTAAAACACCTTTTCTAATATTCATAAATTTACTCACTTTGTAATAATTAGATAATTCATCATATGGATTTATAATTTCAAAGGAATCAATTGTAGTCCTCATCCTTTTAATATGTTAATTTATATATATATATATATAATATATTCTATTATCAAATCAATTTTTATAAAAATATTTTTATTCATTTTCTATAGATTTGCTTTCAAGTTTATTTATTCTTTTTAAGTAATTCTTTTATTTTTTATAATTAGATTACAATATTTTAATTCCTAATTGATTATTTAAATCATTAACAATATTATCTTTGTATTTAATTAATAATTTTTCTAATTCAACATAAAAATTTCTAATTATACTTGCTTTTTCACATTTTGAAATCATACATAATAATTTAGAACAATTATAAGTTAGTAAAACATGAATAGTATTATTTATTCCTCTACCTCTTTTTCCATTCTCTTTTATTTCAATATAATCAGTATTTTTAATAAAATTAGAAATTAATAATTTTTTTAATACATCTTTTCTTACTTCTAACCATTTAGCAACTAAATCTAATTTAATTGTAAAATCATATTCGGTTTTTCCTTCATTATTAAAAGAATAAAAATTATTAATAAATATATTAATAAATTCAGAAGGAATATTTGAATGTTTTATAATAAAATCTTTGAATTCATTATTATATATTTTATTTAAATTATTATTTTCAATATTTTTTTTATAATTAATACATTCATTATTTTCTTTTCCATATTTACAATCTATAAATTTTGATATATTTTTTGTTATTGATTCTAATTTTATTTCATTTTTACTCCATACAAATATTTTTGCTATTTTATTTGTATTATTTTTATCTAATCTATTTGCTCTACTTATTCGTTGTATTATACTTATTACATTATTGTTTGGATGTGTTAAATAAATTGAATCACATTCAGGTATATCTATACCTTCGTCTAATATATGGACGTTACATAATATATTTATGCTACTATTATCATTTTTAAATTTTATTAAATTCTTATTCCTTATAATTGCACTAGTTTTATAATTAATTTCATATATTTTAATATTTAATTCAAAATATAAATTTATAGTTTGCACTATTTTAACAAATTCATTCATTTCTTGTATTGTCTTTAGATATACAATACATTTCATAACTTTTGTTAATTTTATGGCATCTAATAAAAAATATGATTTATTTATTAGAATCGTTTTATCAATAATTGTTTTATCAAATTTCATATAATCAATTTTAGTAATTATTTTATCATTATCTGGATAGTAAAAATTATAATCACATATATATTTATTTTTTATGGCATCTTCCCACGTCAATTCGTATATATTATTAGTTAATATATCTGTTTTTATAGGTGTTGCAGACATAAATAAAATATTTTTATTATTTAATATTAATTTATTCATTTCAGATTTATGGTTTGTTAGCATGTCATTAGATAAATTATGAAATTCATCAATTATTATAAGTGCATTTTCTAAATTATGTAATAACTTATTTATAACATCACATGAATCGTATGTAGATGATATTACATTTTTATCTTTTAACATTATATTATTTATATTTCTTTCAGCTTTACAATTAACTAGTATAAAATTAATATTCTCATATTTTGAATAATAGTTTTTATAATGAGCATGTATTTGTTCAGTTGTAGATATTAAAGGAGTTAAAATAATAATGTTATTATATTCCAATGATAATAAGAATGAAACGAATGTTTTACCAGTTCCACAGGGCATTGATAAAATGTTTTTGTTATTATTCTTAATATAATTATATGCTTCAATTTGATAATCTCTTGGTAAAAAGTCTAAAATTTGATTATTAGTTATATATGGTAAGTTTATATAATTAATTCTTTTTTTTCTACATATAATTTGAGATGATAATTTACCAGAATAATAAACAGAACCATTAAATCCAGTTTCAGCTATAAAATTATAAAAGCCGGATAAATCATGAATTGAAATTGTATTATCATTACCAGTAGTTGAATAATTTTTACATTGCACAAATAAAAAAGTTAAATCACTATTTTGACAAACAATATCACAACCAATATCATCACAACTTTCTTGATAATTATTAATAATTTTTAAATCAACTAAAACATGTTTAGGAACTTCAGACCATAACCAACAATTAATATATTTATTTTTAATGATTTTTTGTACGTATTTTTCATATTCAAGTCCTAATTGTAATTTTGTGTTTAATGACATGACTACTTATATATACTAAATAATGTTTAAGTATATATTATATTAAACTATTTATTATAAATTATTCAATTTTTATAAAAATATTTTTATTCATTTTCTATAGGCTTATTTTCAAGTTTATTTATTCTTTTTAGTAATGATTGAATTATGTACGCATATTCTTGTTGATCTTTTAGTAATGATTTTATTTCATTAATTTCTTCTTTAATTTTACTTAAATCATCTTGTTTTATTCTAAATACTATTTTATCATCAATAGTAATTGTAAATTTATCATAATATTCAATAAATTCTAATTTAGGACAATTAATTATTTTTATATTAATATTTTTAAATATTGAAGTATTATTAAAACCATTTAATAAAGATCCACGTTCATAATTTTCAATACGTTCAAATACATAATTATTTATTTTTTTTAAATTAACACAATTTTTAATAGTAATACTAGAAATCCTTTCATTTGATTTAAAAATATCTGTAATTTTACCATCACATATAATTTTTTCTTTATTATAAGGAATAAAATCTAATAAATCTATATATTCAATATCTACATATGAAATTTCTATATGATTAAATGATTTTAACAAATCAGTTTTATCACCATATTTTAATTTTAAGGGTGCATTTTCTTGTGCTTTTTCTTGTTCTTTAATATATTCTTCTATTTTTTTATTACATTCAATACAACTATTTCCAGAAAATATACAATCATTATATTTTAGAGTAATTTTTGTTATTGAATAATAATAATAATTTATTTCAATATGGGAAACTACATATTTATGTATTATTTTATTTTTAACTTCATTATATATTTTACCAATATTTATATCTATAATATCATAATATTTAACATTTATTTTAATTTTGTATTCTGTATTTGTATATTCTCCTAATATACTAAAACTATTATCAGTAATATCTTTAACTATAATATCTTCTTTTAATTGTTTAGATAATTCTAATGCCATTATTTCTATTTTTTCCTTTAATGTTTCTTCTCGCCCTAATAGTATTTTCCTTGTTAATTCTATATAATTATTTGCTTCAATTCTTATTCTATCTCCATTAGAATCTTCAAGTATAAGATTAATATTTTCAACTACATTTTCATTATATTCGGCATAAAAATTATAAATTATTGGTTTTTTATTATTATATTCTATACTACTTATATATTTTTTAACTTCGTTAGATATTTTAATTATTGATATTATATTTTTATTATTAATAGATATATGAAAACCATCATATACACTATAATTAGTATTATCATATTCAATATAATTACTAGTATTTACATATCCAGCATTATAACAATTAACCATAATAGAATCATCTTCATCATAAATATCACAATTATAGTCAATCCGTTCATTACTATTAATATTTAAATATTCACTTAATTGATTGTATATTTCAAAAGTTTCCATAATATTATATTTAATTGAAATTCTTGTATTATTAATTATATTAGTTAATACAATATTAGTACAAGTATCCTCGTCAGAATGGCTTATGTTAAATTTAAAATTTTTATCTATTTTAACTGATAATATTTTATTTTTTAATTCTTCTATTTTTTTAACTTTTTTAGTCAATTCAATATAATTTATTGCTTTAATAATATTTTTATTATATTCTATTGAAATATATTCTATTAATTCATAACTATCATAATATATTTCAATACTGCAGTTTAAATTAAATTCTTTATTTATATTATTCTTAAATTCTTTTAATTCATTATATATTTGAATAATTTTAGTTGATTCAAGTTTATGAGTATTACCTTTATTAATATTAATAGTAATTTGGTTTTTATCATATTTTATTGAAATATATTCTATTAATTTATTACTATCATAATATATTTCAATACTGCAATTTAAATTAAATTCTTTATTTATATTATTCTTAAATTCTTTTAATTCATTATATATTTGAATAATTTTAGTTGATTCAAGTTTATGAGTATTATCTTTATTAATTTTAATAGTAATTTGGTTTTTATTATCTACTACATACAATGTATTAGAAACACTGTATACTAAAAAATTTTTATTTAATTGTGTTAATAATTGCTCTCTTATTTCATCAAGTATTTCTTTAGATATTTCTTCAACTTTAACTTTTACACTAAACATTTATCCATAATAATATTTTATAATATTCTATTACCAAATCAATTTTTATAAAAATATTTTTATTCATTTTCAACAGCTTTACTTTCAAGTTTATTTATCCTTTTAAGTAATGATTGAATTATACGTGCATATTCTTGTTGATCTTTTAGTAATGATTTTATTTCATCATTAACAACTTTTACTAACCTATGATTTATAATAATTTCAGTAAAATTATTATAATTTTCTATAAATTCTAATTTAGGACAATTATATGTGATAAGATTAAAAATATTATTATAAATTCTATCTTTATTTAATTCTAATATATTATTTATATTTAGTAAGTTAGGACAATTGTTTACAAGTATCCTATAGATTATTTTTTTATCTTTATTTTCATTATGATCAGTTAAGTTAATAATAAAACCAAGATTTAATACATTTGTATTTTTGATATATCCATTAACTATTTTATTCCATAGAATATTTGGAACAATATCTAATAAATTTATATATTTTGTATTAACACTTATTTTTAAATCATAATAACAATTATCATAGCTATTATTACAATCAATATTCCAATAAGCATTTTCTCCATATTTTAATTTTATTTCATTTTGTTTTTTTTTTATTAAA
>Ga0214923_10008703_pt1 | contig 10730 bp, 13 predicted proteins | sample LL1510_MetaG_FD_177993 | JGI IMG/M metagenome (GOLD analysis project Ga0214923, IMG submission 177993) | Freshwater microbial communities from Lake Lanier, Atlanta, Georgia, United States - LL-1510 | ecosystem: Environmental > Aquatic > Freshwater > Lake | place: USA: Georgia | collected...
GCATTTAATTCTTTGTAATAACTTATTCATAAATTCATTTGGAGGTGAACTTTTATTGGGATTAAAAAAATTGTTACTTATTTCGTATTCATTTATTTTATTATTTATTTTAATATTACATGATTTTTCTAATTTTGGACTTTTTTTTTCGTATATAGAATCATTATAATTATCATTCATGTTAGAATGCTCTAAATTATAGTTAGATTAAAATATAATTGAAATAAAATAATATAAAGAATTTAAAGAAATAAGTAGTTTTAAATTAGAAATGAATATGAATATCAATGATGAATGGGAAAAATTTAAAAATTTCAAAGATGATAATGAAGATTCGTCTGAAGAAGATGATGAAGATGATGATGCATATTTTAAAAACTATAATAATGATTCTGAAAAAAAAAATTATTTAAATAGTTGTGAAAAAGATTCTGAATTAGTTCCTAAAGCTTCCAATATTTATATTTCCACAAAAACAAAAATAGCCTACTTAAATCAATTCATTGATTTGAAAACAATCTTTTGGTTAATTCCTGTTATTCCATATGCTTTACCAAGTAATGGTGTTATTAAAAAACAAATTAAATTAAATTCTTTATGTATAGAAGAATTGAATATCATTAAAGAGAAGTTAACGAGAGAGACATTTTATGAAGAATATGTAATGACAAATATTGATAACCCAAATGGTCGTATTAAATTTAAAGATATTCGTAAAATAACTATTGGTATTTCTAAAAAAGATATTATGAGTTATCGATGTAAAAGAAAAAGTGCTTTTTATAATTGTTTTGTCTTAATTTTCAGAGTAAAAGTAGAAAATACATTCAAGGAATTTCATGTAAAGATTTTCAATACTGGGAAAATCGAAATTCCGGGTATTCAAAAAGAAGAAAATTTTCAGACAGTGCTAAAAATGATTATTGATACTTTACAACCTTATTTTGATGATAAACTTGATTATAAACCTGACTCTGATGAAACTGTTTTAATTAATTCTAATTTTAACTGTGGATTTTTCATTAATCGTGAAATTTTATATGATATATTAAAAATAAAATATAATATTCAATGTATTTATGATCCATGCTCGTATCCAGGAATTCAATCTAAATTTTATTATAATCCAGATATAGGAATACAAACTGGAATTCAAATTTCGGAAGAAAATAAAAATTTATATGTAAATGTAAAAGAAATTTCCTTTATGATTTTTAGAACTGGTAGTGTACTTATTGTAGGCAAATGCGACGAAAATGTCTTATATATTATTTATGAGTTTTTAAAAATAATTTTGACGAATGAATACAACAAAATTTGTCAAAAAAATATGAATTTGTTAACTAATAATCCTTTAATGAAAGATAAAAAGAATAAAATCAGAAAAAAAAATATTACTGTTAATATTATTACTCCGTAATGAAAGATATAATTTTATCTGGGATCAGAATTGGATTTTGATTCTGAATCGGATTTTCTGAGACTAATTCAATGAATTCATTTTGAAATAATTTATTTTTATTTTTATCATTAGTCATAAAGAGAGAATTTTTCGTTATTTTTTTCAGAAGTAAATTTAATATTTCTAAAAAAGCATTTAAATTTATTTTATTACTATTTATTTTTTCAAGAAATAAACAAACAAAAGTTAATTGTTCTAAACTCAGATTTATGGAAATAAACTTTTTTCCGATTTCTTGATATAAACCTAAATATTTATTTATTTCTGAACTTTCATAAAATTCATTTTTACATAAAATATTATATATAATAGCCTTTAAAGTCTCCAAATACTTATTAACAACATCTATTTTTTCATTGGTTTCTTTATTGTTCAATACATAATTTTTTCTGAATTCATTATTTAATTCAAAAATGGTTTTTCTATAAACATACATTGTGGCATCTCTCGATGATAATTCTAAAAATACATTTTGTTCAGAAGATGTTTGTTGAATAAATTCTACGTAAAAATAAAAAGATTTTTGAATATGGTAAATAGTAAGTTCTAAATTTTGAGTGTAAAAAAGAATATAATTAAATACATTATTAATCGTCTCAATTCCTCGAATAAGGATAAATCTATAATAATTAATATTCTTTATTTTAATATTTTCAAACATATATTGTAAATATTCCATGATTATTTTAAAATAATTATTTAAAATATCAATGGGTTTATCTTGTAATTTTTTACAAAAGTTTTCTGTATGAAATAGTGAATAATTATTTTGAGTAAGAGATTTCATTCTTTTGTTATATTTTATAAATTTAAAATAATAATTCAAATAAGTATTTAAAGATTAATAATTTCATATAATATAAATAAATGTCTGAATTTAAAAATACTCCTACCAATACAGCTGGTTTAACCAATGGAACCTCTGGTAATGCTAACGCGAATACTTTGTCGGCTGATTCTAACTATAGACTTCCAGGTGATATTACTTTAAAGCATGCCTGTAAATTAAGTATTGTAGAAGATAAACCGATATTATTTGATTATTGGACAACTTCTTTAGATAAAAAGGCGCTTATTGGCGTAAAAGAAAATGGAGAGAAATTGTTAGTGAAAAGTGAAGATGAGTATACTTCTTCTATCGCTAAATTTTATAAAAGTGGTTCTGAATATATCATTATTACCGAAAATTCGATTTATATTGTAAGTTCTGAAATTCCAACACGTAAAATATCATAGATTTTATTTTTATTTATAGATTATTTTTTATTATTTAGAAAAAGTGTAAATAATTGTTATAAAATATTTTTATAACAATTATATTTTATAGTTATAAACTATAATGACTATTCCTAATATTGGTACAAGTGGTGGTGGACAATTATGGTATGGACCTTATGGATTTTTATATAAAAAGAAGGGAGGAAGTGGAGGAAGAAAAAATCCAGCTTATGGAGTTATATGTAATCAGCCTCAAAATGTAAATAATAAATATGTTTCTGGATCGGGTGTAGGAGGAAATAGTGTTGCGAATAGAAGAGCCAAATTACGTCTTGCTACTTCATGTAATAAATCACAAACATGTGGACCTTTTTATAAAAATCTAAGTATGAATCAGCAAGTTCCTTCTCCTTATACCATCTACACCAATTTTAACTTACATCCTTAAATTTATACCTTTTAGGTTTACAATTTAAAATTTATACCTTTTAAGATTACAATTACACATTTTTATCTTAAAGTTTTACACCTTTAAGGTTTAGAACATTGATTCGAAGTATTAACTTTATAATCGGTAAAAAATCTCGCCATTTTACTTCCAGCAAATTGTGCTGCTTCGTAATTAGATAATCCTTGACATTTTCCTGGATAATTACAGAATAAAGCATGTTGAGATTGAGGAAAAGCAGCAGATACTGGTGTTCTTGCGGGATTTAAGTTTAGGAAAACCATATTAGCATAACTTTTCTTTTTCTTTCCAGCGGTTTGATTACATAAACTTTGATAATTGTGCCAATAGTAATGAGTTACTCCTACACTTGGACTCGTTCCCATCTTCATTGGGCCTGAAAAAGTATTATTATCGATATGATTCACATACGATTGTATATTTCTCACTATTCTTGGTCTACCTGCCATTTATATATATAACCACTTTAAAAAATCTACTTTTAAAAAAAGTGGAGCAAAAAATACTCATTAAAAATTATAATTAATGAAAGTTATAATTTTTAATTTAATAAACACAAAAAGATTTTGCTCTACTTTTTCTAAAAGTAGATTTTTTAAAAGTGGTTACATTAGCTGGGAATCGAACCCAGGACGCTTGCTTGGTAGGCAAGCAGTTTACCACTAGCCTACTAATGTCTATAAAGGTGTTTCCACCAAATACTTATATTAAAGTGTCTTTAAGTTAGTTTTTTGTTAAATACTTATTTTACAAAATATCTCTCAATAAATTCATTTTTGCTCTACTTTTCTCAAAAGTAGATTTATTCAATAAATTCCATACCAGAAAAGTCTCTTAAATACGACTTAGAACAGGACTCTACTAACAACCCGTTTGCCCAAATACCAAAATTAATTTCATCATTATCAGATTCTAAAGCTAAATGATAAATAGTAAAGGTTCCTTCTTCTTGGTAAGGAATAGCTCTAGGTTCAAAACAAGTGAATAAACGTAATTTATCATCTGTTTTGTAAAGTCTTCCATCTGGTCCACCCATTTCAAATATTTGTTCTTTATATAATCCATCCACTAGTAAACTATGACATCCAGTTAAAACCAAATCTTCTGTCAAACTAGGAAATAAATGTTTATGAAGAATATATAATCGGTTTTTTAATCTAACCAAATCGCCCGAATTATAAATAGGTGATTTTCCAATCAAGACAATTGGCAAATAATCATTTTTCAAAGTCTTGACTAAATCGCCTTTTCTCAGATCCTCAATTGGAATGTAACCTTTATCTGTTAGAATTTTTGAACCAATTAGGAAACAAGGCGGTGGCACTGGTATTGTATATTTACCGACAGTACCGTTATCATTATTAGTAACATAAATATTCCCTAAACTATCTAAAACAATGTTCCATACTCCACTTAAACCAGAAATTAAACTATTATTGATTACGGTTCCACTTGAATTATATTTACCAACAGTATTCAATCCATGAAAAGCAACATAAATATTCCCTTGAATATCCAAAGAAACATCAATTGGCTGCGACAAAGAACCACCAGATATAAAACTAGAACTTATTACTGTTCCACTAGAATTATATTTACCAACAGTATTACTACCATTTAGAATAGTAACATAAATGTTTCCTTGAGTATCCAAAGCAATACCATATGGATTAGTTAAGCCAGATATTAAACTAGTATTCATTGCTGTTCCACTAGAATTGTATTTACCAACAGTACCATTACCAATACTACCATTACTATTATTAACAACATAAATATTCCCTAAACTATCTAAAGCAATTCCTTGAGGACTACTTAAACCAGTTATAAAAGTAGAATTGATTGCTATTCCACTAGAATTATATTTACCAACAGTCCCATTACTATTATTAACAACATAAATATTCCCTAAACTATCTAAAGCAATGCCTTGGGGACTACTTAAACCAGTTATAAAAGTAGAAATGATTGCTATTCCACTAGAATTATATTTACCAACAGTCCCATTACTATTATTAACAACATAAATATTCCCTAAACTATCTAAAGCAATACCATGTGGACTACTTAAACCAGCTATTAAAACTGAATATGACATATATTATATATTTACAAAATATCTCTCAATAAATTCATTTTTTCTTCATTCAATTTGTCAGGAAAAATAATATTAAAAACAATAACTAAATTACCGACATGATTTTCTCTCGTCAAACCCATATTTGGAATAACTTTTCGATAACCAGGTGGAATAATATTTCCACTAGAATTATTAATAGTGTAGGTTTTGTTGTTGACATATTTCAATTCAAAAGTGAATCCACATAAAGCATCCTTGAGAGAAATATTCTTATGTACAAGTAAATCTAATCCGTTTCTTTCGTAACCCGTGTCATTTTCCACTTTAATCACTAGTTTAACATCTCCTGCTATGTCCTGACTCACTACATTTCCTTTATTTCCTAAAACAATGATTTCATTATCATCGATTCCTTTTGGAATAGGAACATAAACAGTTTCATTTTCAAATATTTTATTTCCATTTTCAAGAATCCATCTTTCAACAGTTACAGGTACTGTAGTACCATTTAATACTTGTTCCATGTTTATGATAACATTTTTTATAATTGGCGGAGGTTTTTGCTGACCTCTCATACTCATATTAACAAAATGAATTCCTGGTCCTCCTTGACCATTTTGAAAAATATGTACTTTTGGTCCTCCTCCCATATGATGGGAAAAAGGATCATTCGTATTCATTTCAAAGACACCACCAAATGGATTTCCTCCTCCTCCTAGACCTCCGCCAAAAAAAGAATTAAATATTTCATCTATATTAGTAAATGGCATTTCATGCCCAAGTTGATTCATAAAAGGATTACGACGTGAAGCATCGTATTTAGCTCTTTTTTCAGAAGTACTAATATTTTCATATGCTTCACTAATTTTTTGAAACTTTCCAATAGCTTCTGGATTGCCAGGATTTTTATCTGGATGATATTTCAAAGATAAATTTCTATAAGCTTTTTTAATTTCATCTTGAGACGCTTTTTCAGAAACACCAAGTATATCATAAAAATTTTCAGACATTTATACAATAATAATATTCCTAGAGATATACTTAAATATTTATTAACGTATAATATTTATTAATGGAAGAAATAAAAAAAATGAATTCAGCTGAACTTAAAGAAACCACGTTATTTATACATAAATTTCAACCAGTTTATTTTAAAGATTTTGAAATAGATAGTGAAATAATTAAATTACTAAATACTCTTATTCAAATTGATAACTTGAATATTTTACTTATTGGTGATATTGGATGTGGAAAAACAACTTTATTAAAGGCTATCATCAAAGAATATTATAAGAATGATCTAAAAAATAATTTCGATGATGAGAATATTTTACATATTAATAACTTAAAAGAACAAGGAATCAATTACTACCGCAATGATGTAAAAACTTTTTGTCAAATTTGTTCTTCTATTAAAAAAAAGAAAAAAATGGTTGTTTTGGACGACATTGATTTAATTAATGAACAAAGTCAGCAGGTTTTTCGTAACTGTATAGATAAATATACTCACAATGTTCATTTTATTGCTTCTTGTAAAAATATTCAAAAAGTAATTGAAAGTCTTCAATCTAGATTTATTATAATTAAAATAAAATCTCTAGAAAGAGATAAAATGTATAAAATTATGAATAAAATTAAATCTATAGAAAATATTTGTCTTGAACCAGAAGCAGAAGAATTTATTTTAAATGTTTCCAATAATACAGTAAAAACATTAATAAATTATATGGAAAAATTTAAACTATTAAATGAAACAATTACACTTGAATTAGCAAATAAAGTTTGTACAAATATTAACTTTTATACTTTTGAAGAATATACAAATCTAATAAAAAAAGGATTATTAAATGAAGCAATCAAAACTATTTATGAAATATTCGATAAAGGATATTCCGTAATGGATATTTTAGATAATTATTTTTTATTTGTTAAAAACACAGTTTGTCTAAATGAAAATGAAAAATACGAAATTATACCTTTTATTTGTAAATATATCACCATTTTTCATAATATTCATGAAGATGAAATTGAATTAGCACTATTTACGAATAATCTAGTAAATACACTAAATAAGTAATCAAAAATAATTTTCTAAATAAATATAATTTTCTAAATAAATAATTATTTTAATAATAATAATTATTTATATAAAACATGTCTAATCAAATATTTAAAAACATTATTCCAAAAAATAAATTATATGAATTACTTGATTTAATATGTAGTAAAACGGATAAAAATTATATTTTGAATAAAGACGCATTTAAAAAAGGAGTTTTTAATAATAAAATAATAGAATTTTTAGAAGAATGTAAAGATTTTTATCATTCATCTAAACAAAAATATCTGGAAAAAAATTTAACGTATAATAGTTTTACAACTGTTTTGCGTCAAATTTGTAATTCTAATAAAATCATTTACACTTCCAAAATAAAATACATTAATTCAACTTATGATATTATTTATTATATTTACATTAAATAAAATAACAATAAGTCTAACTAATATCTTACCTTTTTCAACATTTTAAGAAATATATATAAATGATTGGTACTATCATAGGTTGTTCTAGAAGCGGAGTCAACACAATCACAAAAAGTTACAATTTCTGTCCCTTCGTTTTCAGAATAACCTTCCAAAGAATAATAATTTTCATTATTATCATCATCATTTGGTATATTACTAAAATTTAATAAAGAAAGATTTATTTTACTACAACTATCAACTATATGAGTTAAAAAAATATATGTATCTTTTATAGATTTACAATAAAACCTGAAATCTTCAGAAGAATCATCTTGTTTTTTACCAGTAATAAAATATTCTTTTTCATATTGATCATACATAATATAACATCTTAACTCAGAAAAGCCATCCTCCTCTTGATCTAATTCTGAGTCTTCCTCAAAATATAACACTAGTTTATCTTTTTTGAATTCATATTCCGTCATAACTTAATAACTATATAAATTTATTATATAGTTATCTTTATATTCATTTCAACATAAATATAATCGATGTGATTGGTCGATCTTTAAGTATGTTTTTGAATTAAATAATAATTCGCTTAAACAACTTAAAGCAAAGTGGTTTTATATCCAAACACTAGTAAAATGATGTTTAACAAAAGAATTTTTTGTTTGTGGAACAGAATGATTCCAGGATCCACAGCAGAAAAAATCTGAAGGTAAAACAAATATTTCATCAGACATATTATGATGAATCATTTTTGTAAATGCTATTGGACCAGATAAATTTAATACATAAAATTGAAAATTACTATTATTTTTATCCAAATTAATTAATTTATCTATATTTAAAGTACAACTAATATACATTTTTAAAAATAAACGATGTTTTGGTTTTTTACTAATCATAAACCATTGACAAACACATACTCCATTATAAGTTCTTGTAAATTTTAAATTACTATCGTAAAGTTCTTTCGAATAATTAATCCAGTCTTTGGAATATTCATAAGATAATAAAACAGAAGCGTTGTTTATTTTATGACCAAGACATTTATATTTTTTAATAGGAAAATGGCTTGGTTGAAGTTCACAATTATTACAAATATTTTTATAAAAGTCACACGTATTATTAATAATATTTTTATTTCTAGGATAAATATAGATAAAGTTATCATCTCCTCCATGGAAAAACAGATGGTTATCAGAAACAAGATCATCTATTTTTTTCAAAGGTTCACAATCCATATCTGAATATATTCCTCCTTCTAAATATAAAATTAAATATCGAAATACATCAGCTAAAACAGCGCCAATTTTAATTTGTTTTATTTTTTCTAAATGTTGAGGAAAGTTACTTTTGACAATATTATAAATATCCTCATTATCGTATATAATAATTTCATAATCATTATATATTTCTCTGTATTTTTCAATACATCTTTTCCATGTCTCATTATTAATATTATTTTTGTCTTTACATGTAAGATGTAGTTTTTTAATCATATTATATATCTAAATATAATTATTTGTGAATATTAACTATCTTTATTGATTGTGACCGTTTTCGCTATTTTAGATATTATTTTATTTTCATAAACAATATTCTCTTGTTTATCAGAACCTCCCATTGAGTTCATAATAATTTTCAAGTATTTATCATTGGCTTTTCCTTCATCTAATTTATAATCAGGATTTTCTCTCTTCCATTCCGGAATCATTTGAATATTTTTATGAGCAATATGTTTAATTGCTTGCCGAAGTGTATCTTTATCATCGTTTTCTTTTTCCCACTTATCTTGATCTTTTATATATAAAACTTCTCTCTTAATATCACTACAATGAAGTGGTCTTTTTGAAATATCCAATTTTTTTAGATTTTTTACTACAATATTTGTTATTCCATCAATGTATCCAATAGTACCAACATTTTCCAAGTCGGATAAATGTATTTTTAATGAATTCGCAAAGTCCATAATATTCATTGCATCTTTACATGTTTCATTCAGAAAAACTTGTAAATTAAAAGTTTTATTATTGGAATTATTATTCATAGTAATAGATTTTTCTTTACATAATTCTATCATTGTTTTGTTCTGTTCCAACATCATGTCTTTGAAATCCTGATTTTCCCTCAATTGTGCTTGAAACATTTCATTCAATAAATTTAATTTATGGTCTACATTATCATTTACATCTCCTTTTTTTTGATCAATAATTTCACATAGATTGATAAAATTTACATTATTTTCTTGGATACACTTCTTTTTATGTCGCCATAATCCAGTACGTTCTTTATATGTTTTATTACAATTTTCACATGTAAAATCATGTGGGGTAATTTGGGGTAATTTTGTTGATTTTTGTTGACAATTACCCATTTTATGTTTTTTCGTAAGAACATGTCGTTCAAAATCTTTTTTGTTTGACGTAAAGAAATAACAAATATTACATGAAAATTTTTGGGGTTTTTTAGGGGTTTTTTCTGTTGCTAATGTTGACATAATCTATCAACAGAAAAAACCCCTAAATCCTTTTCATAAAAAGTATTTTAAAATTTATGGTCTCGTTATAAAAATTATTTTTTTGGTCACCAAAGCTTATTTTTAAATTATGCAGTAAAAACATGTTTTTTTCAAAAGTCTTTTGGGCCTTTTCAATTTTGGACATTTTAAAAATGTCCATTTTTCAATTCCCTTTTGACTTTCCCATACAGAAATCCTTGAATTTTTGATAATTCTGGAAATTCCAAAAGAAATTCTAGAATTTATATATCCTTATCAATAGCCACGTTTTTCGCTATTTTGGAAATAATTTTATCCTGAAAAATAGAGTCTTCTTGTTTATCAGAACCTCCCATAGACTGCATAACAATTTTCAAATAATTATCATTTGCCTTTCCTTCGTCTAATTTATAATTCGGATTTTCTCTCTTCCATTCAGGAATCATTTGAATATTTTTATGAGCAATATGCTTTATTGCTAACTTAAGCCGTTCTTTATCATCGTTTTCTTTACACCATTCATCTTTAT
>Ga0214923_10008704_pt1 | contig 10729 bp, 6 predicted proteins | sample LL1510_MetaG_FD_177993 | JGI IMG/M metagenome (GOLD analysis project Ga0214923, IMG submission 177993) | Freshwater microbial communities from Lake Lanier, Atlanta, Georgia, United States - LL-1510 | ecosystem: Environmental > Aquatic > Freshwater > Lake | place: USA: Georgia | collected 2015-10-15
ATATCTGACATCAAAGACCCAAAAACTAAATTGCTGGAAATATTTTCTTCTCGTAAAAAATATGGTGACGATGTTAAGTTTGGAAGCGTTCAAGAACGTTCGGGAGACAGTACGTTCTGGATATCAAGCTTAGAGTTAACTTTTAAAGGAACAACTGAAATTCCAGGTCCTACACAGCCTATGGTAAAGACTTTTAGAGGAACGTCTGAGAGAAAATTGCAGATATCTGAGTTTAATTCGGCTCAGCAGGCATTGGACTGGCTCGAACAAAAGTATAATATAGTGTGGGCTAAAAAATCGAGCGCAATAATTTAAAAAGTTTATTATTTTTTTAAAATATAAAGAAATAACTTTATATTTTAAATGACGTCAAAACAGACCAGTAAAAAATCTATTCGAGAATACATAACTAAATTAGAAGAACAAGACGATAACTTCTATAAAATTGAATTCGAGCAACCTACTACAAAAATTAAAGGTGAGACACGCTCTAAATTCATCTCTCCTGATTCTGAACTCTTTTTCTTTATATCAGACGCTCAGTACAAACTAAAACACTCCGGAATTAGATTCGAAGTCAGACTTCCTCCCCACGTTGAAATACTCACTCAAAAAGAACTTTCATCACCATCTGAAAGAACTACGTTTCTAAACAGGGTAGCTTTTTTAGAAGGACAGATGATTGATATGTACTCTCCGGACAACTATAAAATGATTCAGAATAAAAAATTTGTTTTACTACTTCCTAAAAATAAAGAGTTGGGACTGGAAGAGCCGTATATAACTATAGCTCATGTTAATTTTTTATCAAATAAAGAAAGATTTTTAAAAGTCATATTAAACAGAGAGTATGACACGGAAAGTGTATGGGAACAAACTATTTTTGACTAATTTTTTGATATTAAATGATAATTTTTAATATCAAAACTTAAAGCGTAAAAAAATTATAAATAAAAATGAGCAGAAAATACGTCAAGGAAATGTTAAGAAACCAATATAAAAATAGAATTAAAACTCCCTCTTCTCAACCATCAAACGACGAAGATGACCTACCTTTATCCGAAATCATACGAAAAAGAGAGGAAGAAAAAAACGATATAAGGGACCTCTCTCCAAAAGCCTCTTCAGATGAACCTCCAAGAGAAACAATTGAAGAAACATCCACCAACGTGTCTAACTTCTTAAATGCTATAGACGGTACATCCGAACCTTTACCCAAGGAAAAACCTTCTTCTGATTTAACTCCTCCTCCAAGACAAGTTTCTGAAACTTCCTCCGGACAAAAATCTTCCTCATCCAAAAAATCAGTAGATGAACAGATTAAACAACTAGATGACGACCGTTATTCCGACTCAGAACATTCACGCTCCGACTACTCTGATTCCGATTCCGAGTCAGAGCATTCACACTCTGACTATTCCGATTCCGAGTATTCTCACTCCGATGACGACAGATATCACTCTGACAGGAGACGTCGCAGCTCTAGTGACGAGGATTCAAGTTCGGACAGCTATGAAGAATCCTCTGAAGATGAAGACAGATATCGCTCTAAATATTCTTCAGACAGAGATAGAAATAGAGACAGTTCACGTGAAAGCTACGACAGAAAAAACGAAAGAAGAGATGAACGTAGAGATGACAGAAGAACTGAGAGAAGAGACGACAGAAGAACTGAGAGAAGAGACGACAGAAGAACTGAGAGAAAAGACGAACGTAGAGATGACAGAGTAACTGAGAGAAAAAACGAAAGAAGAACTGAGAGAAAAGACGAACGTAAAGATGAGAGAGTAACTGAGAGAAAAGATGAAAGAAGAACCGAAAGAAAAGAGGAACGTAAAGACGAAAGAAGAGATGAAAGAAGAACTGAACGTAGAGACGAAAGAAAAGATGAAAGAAAAGACACGCCAAGAGTCCCACAAGAAGCAAGGGTTGAAAACAGAGATGACCGAAGAAGCAAGGATACAGGAGATAGAAGAAAGGGAAAAATGAGTAGAATTAGAGAAAGAAGCGTAGAAAGAAGATATGTCGTAGATAATCACTTTAAAAATATTTCTGAAAAGTCTTTATTAAAAATGCTAAAAAGAGAGGATGTTTCAAGAATTAACAGCACCATATACGGAGCAATATTGGACGTGATGTATAAATTTACAGAAGCCGTCGTTAGAGAACTGGCTGAAGAAATTAAAGTTATCACATCCTCTGACATAGAGATTATAATGGAAAGATATGTAGAAGACGATGAAAAAGAATTGCCAGAAGAAGGGTTAATCGCTACAACCGATTTTGAACAATCCATAGTGAAAATCGTTTCTGACAGTAAAGTCGGTATTAAAAAGAGCGCCTTGTTTGTATTTCAACTTTATATCGAGTGCATAATAGGAAAAATAATTAGAGGAGCTAAACTCGTTGCAGAAGCATGTAAGAGACAAAGAACCGGAGGAGAGGATATCTATACCGCCTTTCAAATTTATATGTTATAAATTAAGATTAAAGAAAAAGATTTTATATCTAAATTAATATAAAATGTTTACCTCAATTCCATTAATCAATTGGTTTTTTAATGTAAATTACTCCGACTCTCAGACTGAAAAAAATAAGGACGACTCCAATACATCACACTCTAGTGAAAAATCTCCAACAGAGGAATCAAATTCTGTAGTTCAGGACGAATATAAAAAAGCCATTACAAATATTTTAGACAATTTTGACAACTGTTCCTCATCCGAAAAAGAAATACGTCTAAGAAAGAAAAATGAAAAAGTATGCAATAATTGTAAGATGTTCATGTCTACAGCCGATTTAACTAATCCTCAAGACATGACCTCTTCAAAAGACAGCTTTTCAGAAGACGGCGAAGAAAAAGAAGAGGGTGAAGAACAGACCGATGAAGACGCTACAAATGAAAATGACTCGTCGGACATGTACGTAGACGAAAAAGAAGCAGTATATACTATATTTTTAAACAAAAACATTTTAGGCTACGTTGTTGATGCTGACAAGATAGTCGATTATGTTGAAATAATTAAGAAAAACGTACTGATGAAACACGATTTTAGATATCATATAAGATTCTATTGGGAGGAAGTTTTACCGTTCGATTCATCTGAAACACACGTATTAAAAGTAAATTTAATGACATACGACAGTCACACTCTAGTCCGCTATGCGGCCATAGAAGACAGTATAGAAGTAATCCGAACAAATAGTATTGGCTTGAAGAGATAAGAGAAATCGTATTAAATTTTGAGAGACAATAGTTTCTTTTAAAAAATTAAGTTTTTAAAAGAGAAAACGTATCTGAGAGTCAGTAAGTGAGTATTGTGAAAAATATTTGGTAAAATGATTTAAATAAATTTTTCTGAATTAATTATTAAAAAACATCTTTTTTGTTAATTATACAAGAAAAAAATGGATAAGACGTTAAATCAATTTTTAAAATCTTACCTTGTTTACAGGGATGATGAGAAAAAACATAATTTCAGCTCTCAGCTAAAAGAGCAGACTGGTTTGTTTTGCGTTCCCAGTGATAACATCGATAAATTTTGGGATTTGTACTGTGGTCAATTAAAAAAGATGGGCAGCAGCTTCATCAGTGGAGTGTGTGAAAGACCAAGAGAATACATGCCTGTATTGGGAGACATAGATATTCATTTTTTCGAAGACGACCATAAAGATAGAGATTTGACAAAACACTTCTACACTGAAAAACACGTAAAACACATTGTCACTATCTATCAGGACGTCCTAAAGTATTTAGTCAGCGAGTATAGTCCTGAAAATTTATACTGCTTTGTGCTAGAGAAGAAAAAGCCACATCGAGAAGAGGCAAAGGTAAAAAATGGTTTCCATATTCATTTTCCTTTTTTATTTATGAATAAACTCGACATAGCTGCAAACTTATACGACCGTATTAAAAAAAGAGTAGAAGAAGAACAAGTCTTTAAGGACATCGGAATCGAACACTCCGGAGACCTCATAGACAAAGGTATGGAAAAAAAATATTGGCTATTATACGGAAGCAGAAAAAGCATAAACAAGGAACCATACCTATTAACAAAAATTTTCGACTACAAGGGTAGAATTGTAACTCTCGAACAAATTAAAGACGATATTAAAATTTTTAACAACGATGAAGAATTAATAGACTTAACAGATGAAAATATTAACTCTCTCATACCTCGAATTTTAAGCATTAACTCATACAGACGCTCCATCTTCGACGTCAAAAAAGAGATAGAATTTGAATACAAGAGAAAACTTCCAAAAGCTGAAAACATAAACAGAGTTACAGGAGACGTCCCCGTCTCCGCCCTTCTACAAGAGGCAAAAGTTTTGATAGATATCATATCGCCCACCAGAGCAGACAACTACGATACCTGGATGGAAGTAGGTTGGGTGTTGTATAATATCGGAGAGGGTTGTCAAGAATCGTTAGACTTGTGGATAAACTTTAGTGGAAGAACGACCAGAGATAATTTTTCAGAAGAAACATGCATAAAAAACTGGAAAAAGATGACAAAAGGTAATTGGTCTATAGGTTCTTTAAAACACTGGGCTCATCAAGACGACTGTAAAAAATATGAAGAACTTATCAAAGATAAAAATAAAAAATTAATGAGAGAAAGTTTAGAAGGTAGCGATGCCGACCTCGCTCAGCAGCTATATGAAAAACTAGGGCACATGTTTGTATGCGCTTCCATCGCAGGAAACTTATGGTACGAATTCAGAGAACACAGATGGAGAAAAACTGACGGAGGACACGCCCTCAGAGCACACATAGCAAAAGAATTAGTCCCCCGATACATCGAACTCGGAAAAGAATATACCGACAAGTACGCCACGTCAGACGTCGCAGAATCTAAACAAATATCTGACACACAAACGAAAATCAGCAGGCTCATAACAAACCTTAAAAAACACAGCTCTAGAGAAAATATAATGAAGGAATGTCGTCATCTATTTTATAGAGAAGATTTTTTATCAAAACTTAACGCGGACGTGTACTTAATGGGTTTCAACAACGGTGTTCTGGACCTTAAAAATTTAGAATTCAGAGACGGAAAGCCTGAAGACTATGTAAGTATGACGACCGGATACGATTTTAGATCTTTCTCTGACGGAGATCCTGAAATATACGACATTAAATTATTTCTTATGAAAATTTTTCCCGACCCTGAGCTTCGAACCTATTTCGTCGAATACGGAGCAAAACTTCTCAGAGGAGGTAACTTTGATAAAAATTTTTTAGTCATGACCGGAGAAAAAGGTGATAACGGTAAATCCGTCACAATAGACCTTATCATAAAAATGCTCGGAAAATACGGCGTTACCATCCCCACATCCCTCATAACTCAAAAAAGAGGAGCTTCATCTCAAGCCGCCCCTGAACTCGTTAGATGCATCGGAACCAGATTTGTAGTCGCACAAGAACCCGAAAAATCAGACAAAGTCAACGGAGGTCTTCTAAAAGAATTAACAGGCTCAGACAACATGTTCGTCAGAGGTCTGTATCAGGAAGGTGATGACACAAAATTTCAGTTTAAAATGTGTCTTGTCACAAACGGTCTTCCTAGATTACCAAGTGACGACCAAGCCATCTGGAACAGAGTAAGAGTCCTTCCTTTTGAAAGTACATTTCCAAAAGATAGCGGTCTCGTTCCAGACGACTTCAACGAACAACTGAGACAAAAAATATTTGAAAGAGACGACAATATATCTGAAAAATTTGACAATATGAAACAAGCTCTCATGTATGTACTTTTCCAGACGTACGTCCATCTCCAGAAGAGAAAGAAAAAAGTATACGAACCAAAAAAAGTGACAGAAGCAACTCGCCTATACAGACAGAATAACGACATTTATCTTCAATACGTCAACGAAACAATAGTAGAAGACAATAATCCTCACCTCGCGGGAATAACAGTAACAGAAATATATGCATCGTTTAAGGACTGGTTTCGCGAGACCTTTTCAAATATGCATCTACCAACTAAAAATGACCTGAGAGACGACCTCTACAGAAGATGGGGAGTTCCATCTACAAATAATAAGTGGACGAAGTACAGATTTAGAAATCCTCAGGACGACATAGCCGAAGGAAAGGCACTAGACCTTAACTCGGACGATTTCACAGATGGAGAAACAGACGTCGATGCAGACGAATAAAGTTAACTTATTTTTTTATTTTTATCTTAAAATAAAAAAAATCAAACGTCTTTAAAATTTAAAAAATCTATTTACCCAAAACGAAGTCTGCAACAATTTATTAATATCCACGTCTCCGAAATCTATCTCGTTTCTTTTACAAAAATTTATTAATTTTTCCGTTGATAAAATTCCAGTCTCCAACCCCATCAAACACGTTCTGTAATTTACTATACCTCTATCCAAAAACTCAGCCACCTTTAACAATCCATCCACCTCATTATCTCGTATCTGAACAGCCATTTTAGAAGGACTAACATCTCTATTCAAACATCTATCAACTATATCAAATATCACCCTACTTCCCCCTTCAACGGAAGTATCAACTACGTCTACACAGTCAACTCCCATCCTGTCAAATCTCTCAACACATTCAACCATAACATCAACCGCAGGGTTCTCAGAAGTCATACCTCCCATATTTCCAGACACTCCTCCTCTTACCCTCAGACCATCATCTCTCGCCACTAACAAAATTTCTTCCATACTCTTAAAAACACTCTCCTTACCCTCGGACGAAATAAATCTATTGTAAGAGTCGGTAATTCCCAAGTTTAACACAATCTCGTTTATATTTTTATTCACAAACATCTCCCTATTATATGTTCCGATAGTAGGTATAATCATGCTGTTTACGACATCTGAAGGTCTTATATACTCGTTTAGTCTCTCATTCACGTATCTGCCGTCTTTCATATTTGGAGAAAAAAATCTTCTTGAAAAATCTACCACCTGCACATTTTTCAGTCCAGTCTCGTTTAATCGATTAACAAAATCAACTTTAATATTTTTGTACAGGGATTTTTTCTTCTCGTCTAATCCACACGTCGGACCAACCTCTATTATATTTATCCGTTTCGGATAGCGTCTATACCTCATTTCACAGTCAGCGTATTTTCTAGCAAAGATCATAAGTTTATCAAAATGAGCGCCCGGTGCTCTAACTTTTTTAACTAAACCGTTCTTATAAGCTAGAAAATCTGCTATATTTCTTTTAAAAGTGATAGAACTAGAACATTTAAAACCACCATCACAAAGTCTTTTTTGAAAGCCTGAAAAATTTACCCTAAACATTTTATTTCATAACATTTTATTTTTTAAATTATTTATTAAATCTTTCAAGAACGTTTCTTCAAAACATGACCCATTTATGATGTAACGTAGATTTTGCTCTCCAGTAACCTGTAAAAGCAAGACATCAAACGCAGGAGCAGCTATAGAATTATCCTTATTAGATTCTATTACGAAAAGATTGTCGTCTATAATTAACATATTGTTAAGAGAATACTCTGAACCCTTACCAACTTTACTCGCCAATTCATTTACATAGTCAAGACACTTGTGTCTTTGATATCTGTTGTAGCATACATCGGCGTCAATGCTGGAGAGAAAAAAATCTATCTTTCTCGCCTTGTCTCCAATTATTATTTTTTCAACAATGAAGGAGGCATAATCTTCCGCCGCGGCTGTAAAAACAGATACGTCAAAATTTTCGAACAAAAAGTCTAAAAATTCATGCAGGTGTGGTCGTTCAAATATAAAACAATCCTCGTACGCGTGCTTTTTTAAAGGGATTGAGTGAATATCATCCGTAACAGTTTGAAGTATGTCCCTGGGACAGGTACAAATTAATGTGTGGTCTAGGTCTAAAATAATCTTCTTCCGCATCTTTATTATATAAAATGATTTTTTATTTAAATTAATAATTACTTGCATATTATCGTTGATACAAAAATGACATCATTTATCAAACCAAAAAAAGCTAAAAAAGAAGAAGAAAAAATTGTCGTCGTACCTAAACATACCGACGTCTCTACCATCTCTAACCGACTTTCTTCATCCAGCAATGCTCCTCTCTTTTTCCCAGGACGTTGTTTTAAAAATCCAAACATAGTTGAGAAAATCATCGACACTAAAGAACTGGACCAAATAGAATTCACCTTTTTAAGTGATGAAGAAATTTCAAACGGAAGTGTCGTCGAAATAAACGAAACAAAGCTTGGAGGACCTAACAGTTTATACGACTTGAAGATGGGTCCCGTTACTACAACAGACATGTGTGAAACATGTGAATCTAATTGGGAAGAGTGTCCCGGACATTTTGGACACATCAAGCTTGGAGTGAAGATACCTCATCCCATGCTATATAAAAAAATATTGGAATACTTAAAACTATTCTGTCTAAACTGTAAAAAAATAGTGATAACCGACAAGCGTATCAAACTCACTGGAGCTAACAAGTTAAAAAAAGAATATAAATTTCAAAAAATTTTAAAAGACATATCAGAAAACATTGAATCATGCATGCACTGCAATTCCAAACTTCCCGTCGTCACATTTTTAGACGATAAATACATCAAAGAAGTCAATGGTAAAAAATTACCCCTCATGTACGATGAAATCTCTGAATTATTCTTAAACGTCACAGAACTCGACATCCTGAAGCTTGGATTAAACCCTAAAAAAATCCACCCCTCTCACTACATTATAAGTAACCTACTCGTCGTCCCAACATGCGTCCGCCCCCCTGTTCTTCAAATTGAGGATGGAGGTCAAAATCACGACGATCTAACCTACAAATACGTAGACATTCTAAAAACGAATAAAAAATTAGTAGAATCAACTAACGAGAACACGATTTTTAACTACACCAACAACCTCGTCTTTCACATTAGAACTCTGTTTAACAATTCAAAAGGAAAGGCGAGAGATCTTCAAGGCAGAAGACCTATCAAATGTATTAAAAAAAGACTCAGCGGTAAAACAGGTATTGTTCGTAAACACATTCAGGGTAAAAGAACTCACTTCTGTGCGAGAACGGTCATAGGTCCGGAAGCAAACTGTATGGTAGACGAATTAATTGTTCCTCAGGAAATGGCTGATAAAGTTACATATCCAGTTAACGTCAGTGCTTTTAACATAGACCACTGTCAAAAACTCCTAGAACAGGATAAAGTCACATTCGTCATAAGAGATAATCGAAAAAATTGTGTTAAATACGCGTGCTGGGACAGAAGAAATGAAACTATATTAAAAGACAACGACGTACTTCTCAGAGACGGAAGAAAATACCCCGTCGAGAGACTACAAATGTTTAATCCATCATTCTCTCTCCAAGAGGGAGATAAAATTATTAGAAAAACAGTGAAAGAAGGTTCGAACATAATTGAAACTCGAACCGTAGATGCTGTCATACCTAAAAGAAAACACTATCCTCTAAAACCAGGAGACATCATAGAAAGACACCTTCAAGACGGAGACTGGGTAGTTTTTAATCGTCAACCCACTCTATGGAAAGGTTCAATGAGAGCTAAAAAAGTAGTTCTTCGACCCGGAAAAACATTTCGTTTTAACTTAGCCTCTACAGCGGCGTTCAATGCAGACTTTGACGGAGACGAAATGAATATGTGGATTCCCCAGACAGAGCTTGGAAAGGCGGAATGTGCAACTATTTTATCTACGTCGTCTAACTTTTTGAGTTCGCAAGACTCTAAACCGTTAATAGGTCTTAAACAAGACGGTATGACGGGAGGATATTTATTAACATACGGATATCAAAAAATTGAAAAATACATTTTTATGGAGGTACTTACGACTGAATACTTCGAGCTGAGTGATATTTTTGAAAAGATAGACCACATCAAACTAGTTCATAAAAAAGAAGGTCTGATTGACAAAAAAATAAATGAAATAAAAAATAAAAATAACAATAACATCTCTAAATTAACTAATAAAATTATATCTCTAAAAGACACTCAGAAAAAATTAAAAACTCAGTACTCCAAGTCATTCGGAGACCAAAAAATAGCCCTCAAGGATAAATTTGACAACTATAAAGAACAAATTCAAAACCTTGAAAAAGAAATTGAAGACTTTAAAAAATTAAACACTGAACAAAACATCGCCGAACAAGCAGAAGAAGAACTTCTATACACCGGTCACTCCCTCTTCAGCTTCCTATTAAAAAATGACTTCGAATACTCCTGTAAAAACGATATATCTCCCGATGGCTCTCAAGTCTACATCACCCGAGGTGTCCTATTATCTGGTACCCTAAATAAAGTAGCCCTAGGTAACTCGTCAGGCTCTTTAATACACCATCTAGCAAAGGACTACGGAAACGATGAAGCCATCAAATTCGTCAGCTACTACGAAATGATGATTAATAACTGGCTCATCCACAGGGGTTTTAGCATCGGCATGACAGACTGTATCCCAAAAAATACAGACCTCATTGAAAAAGAGGTAAATAAATATATGTTAGAAGCATCCGTCGTAATGAATAATGAAAAAGACAGAGAGATATTAGAATCAAAAGTAAATAACATTCTCAATAAAGCCGCAACCATCGGACAAAGAATAGCCAGCGAAGCTTTAGAACCAACTAATAATCTCGTCAGCATGATTAAAAGTGGTGCAAAAGGTAATATATTCAACATCACTCAGGTTACAGGTCTCGTCGGACAACAAAATGTTGGAGGACTACGTATGCAAAAAACATTCGGCGCAAGAACTTTACCTCACT
>Ga0214923_10008705_pt1 | contig 10729 bp, 8 predicted proteins | sample LL1510_MetaG_FD_177993 | JGI IMG/M metagenome (GOLD analysis project Ga0214923, IMG submission 177993) | Freshwater microbial communities from Lake Lanier, Atlanta, Georgia, United States - LL-1510 | ecosystem: Environmental > Aquatic > Freshwater > Lake | place: USA: Georgia | collected 2015-10-15
TAGTTTATGATTCTATTTTAATATTAGAAGAATTTTTACCTATATTTATATAACTATTATTATCTATATTTGTTATATTTAATGTTCCATTTATTGTATCACCAGATTTATTAATATATTTACTTAATAAAAGATTATTTTCTAATGTTGTATAATTACTTATAATATTATTTGTTATATCTGATAAAGTATTAATTGATATATTTAAATTATTTACTATATTATTTGCCATTTCATATATATATATAAATAAATAAAATTAAATTATTCTAATATAATCTTTTTATTTATATTATTTTTTTATTTATATAATCTTTTTATTTATATTATTCTTTTATTTTATTTATTTTATTATTTATCATCTTAATAAAAATTATATAGTTTAATATTATATATATTATGTCAAAATCTTTAGATTATGTCTATTTTAAAAATATTTGTAGTAATCTTGTTGATATAAATTGTAATATTATTTTAGATCATACTAGTAAAAATATATATATTAATAATATTTTTGATTCTAATGGTAATATTATTATTGATAATAATAAAAATATTTTTGCAACCGTTGAATCTTCAAAAAAATTTTCTCATCCAGTAAATTTAATTTTAAATGGTGATATAAATGCTCAAACATCTTTTGATGGATCTAATGATATAATTCTTAATACTAAATTAAATAATGATCTTATCTTTAATAATGATCTTACTATTACTAATATAACTTCTAATGATATTAAAACTGATAATTTAAATTCTAATAATTTAAATACTAATAATATTGTTTCTAATGATATTAAAACTGATAATTTAAATTCTAATAATTTAAATACTAATAATATTGTTTCTAATGATATTAAAACTGATAATATTAAAACTGATAAATTAAATATAAATAATATTAATAGTACTAATAATGAAAAACCTAAAAATATAGGATTGCCTGGAGATAAAAAAGGTGATATTAGAATAACTGACAGTGAATTTTATATATGTATGAATGATTTTATTGAAAATAATACAACAATAGCTATTTGGAAAAAAATACCATTAAATGATTTTTTATTAAAATCATCTAATATATAAAAATAGATTAAAAATTATTATTTATTAAAAAAACATATTTATAATCATATTCATATTTATTTATATCAAAAAATATTATCTTTGATATATATGTATATTTATCTAATTTATCATTCTTTTTAATTAATATTATATCATTTATATCTAATTTATTTATTAATGTTATATATTCATCATATTTAAAAATTTTTAATTTTATTATTATATTACTATTATTATTATTAGGAAGAGTTGTATAATCATCGTATCCAAAGGTATTTAATTTAATAATATAATTATTTAAATTTATTTTTTGAAAAAATCTTTTATTATTAATATTAGTTAATTCAAATATAAATTCATTATTAAAAGATAATAATTTATTATATATATCAATTAAATTTTTACTCATTATATATAATAAATTATTATTATAAAAAAAAATTGATAATTTTATATTTAAATTAACATATTATTAAAATACTATTAATATAATATAAATACTTGTTTCATATTTATAACATAAAAATGAACTATATTTAAAAAGAATTATAATTTGATAATAATAATACTGTTAAAATTCTTTTTAATAGTAATAATAATTAATATATTAATAATATTATAACATTAATAAATTAATTATAAGATGATTTTAATTAATAAATATAAGATATTATTTATAATTCATCTAATAATTATTAAGATACAAAATAAGAATTAAATAATTATTTTAAAGAATTTATGTAATCATTAGATGTAAAATAAATTAAATAATTAAATATTTAATTTAATATTAAAATGAAAGATAATAGTTAAATAATAATTATTTTTAATATAGGAAAAATTAGATCATATTTAATAGATTTATAAGAAAATAATATATAAAAGATATATAATAAGAGTAAATTTTAGACAGAAATAATTATAAAGAATAAAAATAATTATATATTAAATTGTGATTTAAATTTAATATAAAAAGTAAAAAATAGTTAAGATATATTAGATTAAATGAAAATAATAATAAGAAAATAAAAAAATTTATAATTAATAGAAAAATAATTAAATAATCATATATAATAAATAGGTAATAAATGTAATTATTTATTAACTTTAGCTTGAAACTGATAAAAAAATATTTAAAATTATTAAATTATTTATTAAAATTAATTTGATAATACAACTTTACCAAAACCTAAAATAGAATCATTATCTCTTAATATGATTCTTTGATCATTATAAATATTTATTTTATTTAATAATTTTATACCTAAATAAACTTTATCATTATTACTAACATACATTTTTTTATTAGATAATAAATCTGTTATTGCACCTATTTCACAATCTATTTCTGTTATATTATTATCATCTGTTATTAAATGTAAAATAGGTTTATAACCGATTGAAAATAAATTATTAATATTGTAAGCATTAAATTGTATTCTAAATTTATCTTTGTTAATAATTTTATTTTGTATATTTATAATATTATTTATATTTTGTTTATCTGTTATTTCTTTTAATTTATCTATAAAACATAAATCATTTAAATTATCATCTTGTTTTATAAGATTTAAACCAGACCAACCACTTATACATATATATGATATTGAATTAAAACCTAATTTATTGGTAAATTTATGTATTTTATCTTTAATAATACTAATTTTTTCTTCTCTAATAGATGGATCTAACATATCAATTTTATTTATTAATACAATTAAATTTTTTATATTACACCCTCTTGCTATTAATATATCTTCTTTTGTTGTTCCATTAATAAAACCAGCATTAAATTCTGTTTCTATTGCACTTATTAATACACACACTATCGCATCATTATTAGTTGATAAAGCAGTAATCATTTCTTTAATATACATTTTATGACCTGGAGTATCTAACATTTGATATTGTTGATTATTATAAGTAAAATCATATTTATTATAGGTTTGTGTAATACCTCTAACTCTTTCATCATTATCTGAATCTAATATATAAGCATATGAAAATTTCTTTTTTCCATTTAATTCAGCTTCTTTTTCAATATTTTTAAATTCATGATCTGATATATTTTTAGTTAAATATAATAAATGTCCTAAAGTTGTTGATTTACCAGCATCAACATGACCTATAGTTATAAATTTGATTATATTATTATTTTCCATAATATTTATATATAATAATATAATTTTATATTAGTATTCATCATATAAAAATTTATAAAATATTTCATCATATAATTTATTATTTTTAAATTTTAATTTTATTTTATTTTTATTATAATTATCATTATTATTTATTATTATATTATCTAATATATTTTCAAAATAATTATATAATATATTTTTATTTTTTACTAATTCAATATATTCATTTTCATTATTAGCTATTATATAATTTTTATCATTAATTCTCTCTTTATATACACCTACATTATTATATATTATAGGTAAATTTGATATTATACTTTTTGTTAAAACATAAGACCATGTTTCACCCCATTTATTTAAATGTAATAAACTAGTAATATTATATTTATCTAATATATCAAAAAATTCATTTTCATTATATTTCTCTATATTATAATCAACACAATAAAAATTAATTTTATAATCTTTATATCTTTTATTATTATATTTATCAATTAATATTTCTATCATCTCTTTTCCTTTACATTCTGTTAATATATTCATATTTCCTATATTTATATTATTATTTATTATTTTATAATTAAAATTTTTATCTTCTATTTCATAATCTATATGATCAATTTTTATAAAATTATATTTATTTATATATTTTGAATATATATTAAATACAAAATAAGATGGAAAAATTATATATTTTGCAATATTAAATAATTTATTAACTCTATCATTTATTTTTATATTTTCATTTAAATATATATTATGTATTTTATTATTAAATATTTTTTCATTATCTATTGATAACCAATAAAAATCATGTATTGTTATTATTATTTCTATTTTATTATTTTTATATAATTCTATTATATCTTCTATTTTTATATCTGTTTGTAGAAAATGTTGAATAAATATTATATCTCCCTTTATATAATCTCTTAATAATTCTTTTTTAGATTCTATAATCTTACTCTTATATCTATTATTTATATCTTTAACATATTTACTCGTTCCACCACCTAATTTATAATTATGTATTATATATATATAATTATCTTCTAATTTATCTTTTAATTTATTATTATCTTCTAATTTATCTTCTATTTTATTATCTTCTAATTTATCTTCTAATTTATCTTCTAATTTATCTTCTAATTTATCTTCTAATTTATCTTTTAATTTATAATAATAATGAGATAATATTTGGTAATCATTTAAATGAAATAAATGATTATATGATTTATATTTTTCAATATTAAAATTATTAAATAGTTTTGAAGAAGATATTAAATGATTAATATTAATAAATCTATTTTCTTTAATACCAAAACGTTGATAATGATTAATTAATTGACTATTAGATAAATGTGATAAATCATAATAAAAATATTTATAAAAGTTAATATCATAATTTTTATTCATAAAATATATAAAATATAAATATAAAATAATAATATACTATTATACTAAATGATTGATTTATAAACTTTATAATTAGAAATTAAATTAAAAGAATTATAATAATATATAGGAACTAATACATCTATGATAAGTATATATATAAGACCAAATTATTAAATTAATATAATATAATAAGATTTAATAGAAGAAATAAATAAAGCTTCAAATATTAAATCAAAAGTAAATAGACATAATGTTTTGGATGCTTTAACATATGCTTTAGAAGGTTTAAAAAATTGTGGTATTTAAAAAACTTAATAGACTGGATTATGTTTATTTTCAGGTATAGATATTAATAATAATAGAATTAATGAAATTATTATTCCTTTATAACCTGTTGGTAATTTATTTAAAAGTGATAAATAATTTGATTTATAAAATTTATTCAATTAATTAAAACCATTAAAAAAATTATTATATATAGTTATAGATGGTAATGGATTTTTAATCACTTGTATTAATGGTTATATTAGAACATAATTATATAAATTTTAAGCTTATATACCTAGAAAACATAATAAAGGAGGTTAATCTAGTGTTAGATTTGAAAGAATTAGAACTAAAGAAATTTAAAATTATGCAACTAAAGTTACTGATGAAATTACTAAATTTTATTATTAAGATGATTATTAATATATATTTATCGGTGGTATTGGTGATATTAAATTATAAGTTTTTAATAAATTATCTGATTAAATAAAATAAAAAATTTTATAATTATATGATCTAGCTTCTAGTATGAATAATGGTTTAGAATAATTAATCAAATTATCAGGTGAAAAAATTTAAGATAATGATTTAATTATTGAAAAATAATTATTAGATTCTCTTTTTAATATGATCTAATAAGATTCTAAATTTATTATTATTGGTAAATAAATTATTGATTAATTAATAGATGAATAATTAATTAGTACTTTATATTTAGATCATAATAGTTAATAATTATAAGATTATATAAATAAATCAATTAAATATAATATTAAATTATATTTAATAAGTGATTAAACAAGTGAAGGTATGTAATTTATTAAAGGTTTTGGTGGTATTATTGGTTTATCTAAATATGAATTAGATAATAATATTATTGATAATTAAATAATAAATGAAAATGATATAGATGAATTTATATGAAAAAATCATCTAATATTAATCAAATATAAATAATATGATTATCATTATATATAAATTTATCTTAGTTTTCTTAATATATATATTACTAATAATTCTTATATTATTTATATATTTATTTAAGTATTTGATTATTTATTTTTTCTATATTATAATATGGTTATATTATAATGAATCCTTCATTTATTTAATCCATATTTAATTAATTTATTTATATTATCATATAATTTTTATTTGTTTATTCTATATTATCTATATTTGTTTTTTTTATATCTAATATATCTTCTTCTATTATATATATCTATTATAATCCTAATCTTAATATATATATCTATTAATTCTAAATTTATTAATTTATATTAATATTATATAATTATATTAATATTGTAATATTAATCTCAAAATCATCTTAAATATATTAAAATTTATATATTTATTTTAATTAAAATATTAAAAATTATATTAAATTATTATGATCTAATTATTATTATTAATATTCATAATATTTAATATTATTAATTAAGATATCTTTTATTATTTATATATATTATTCATCTTTATTTTTACTATATATATTATATATTATTAATAATTCTATTTTTATAGAATTATCATTAATAATATTATTTATTTATTTTAAAAAAGTATATTAATTACTTGTTTAATAGTACATTTTTATATTATATATTATACTTCTTATTTTTATATTTTTTTAATTAACTTTATTAACTTTCTTTAAGATTTTTTTTTCAATTTTTTTTATCTTGCGAGCATAGTGAGTAAGATAAAAAACAATTGCTGTCTTTAAAAATTAACTTTCTTTCCAATTTTTATAAATCTTATTTGTTCCTACAAAGTGAGTAAGATAAAAAACAATTGCTGTCTTTAAAAATTCAAAGAATGGCCGTAAGAGAATAAACATCGTTTATTCTCTAAAGGTTAGAAAACAACGTTTTCTTAACAATTTCTTTCCAATTTTTTTTGTTAATAATTATTATTTTCAATAATATATATATATATAATGAATAATTATTTACAAAAAATAAATTATTATAATAATACTAATAATAATATTAAATTAAATAAATATATATATAAATATAATTACTATTCAAGAGGTGGTTTATTTAATAATAATTTAAATATTGATAAATTTAAAGATGATATTATTTATTTAAATAATAATGTTTCTAATATCAAATATATTAATAATATTATTAATAATATGAAAAACAATGTTGCTTTTAAAATTAATAATATTATAATTAATTCTATTTCAAATATTAATATTAAATATTTTTTACTATTAAATGATCATATTAATGATATTAATAATAATATATCAACTAATAATAATATATCAACTAATAATATATCAACTAATAATAATATATCAACTAATAATAATAAATTTAAATTTAATTTAAATATTATTAAAAATAAACCTATTAATAATAATATTATACATAATAATTATAAAAATATTAATGATGTTGAAAAAAAACAAATATTAGATGATTTTAGTAATTTTATGGATAAATTAGATATTTCTGATAATATTAATATTAATAATATATTAGATATTACATTAAATAATATTGATGAAAATACTGATAATAATATTATTATTAATGATAATAACAATATAATAACTAATGATGTAATAAATAATGATATAATAAATAATGATGTAATAAATAATGAAGTAATAACTAATGATGTAATAACTAAAGATAAAATTATATTAGTAAATATAAATAATAAATATTTTGATTTAAATGATATTTTGGATTTTAATAATCCAAGTACATATATATTAAATGGTGGTAATAAAGATATAATAAATAAAGATATAATAATTAAAGATATAATAAATAAAGATATAATAAATAAAGATATAATAAATAAAGATATAATAAATTATGATATTAAAAAAAAAATTCATATAAGACATTTAAAAATTATGTTTTTTATAATAAAATATTATTCAAAAATTAATATTTTTAATAAAAATGATATAACTGAGTTTATAATATTATTAAATATATTAATAATATTATTTAAAGAATATATTGACAAAGATAATAAAAATTTAAATAAACAAAATAATAATAAAAATTTTAATAATGTTAATGTTGATTTATCAACTTCTGGAAGAAATTATTTAAAATATAAAGATATTATAGATAAAAAATTAGATGATTATAATACATCATTATTAAATAAATTAAGAAAACGAACTATTAATAATATGGTTAATTATACAGATTTTCTAGTTAAAATTATTAATGAAATTATAAATAATTTTATAGAAGAGAAAAATAAAAATTATAATAAAAAAGATAATAATAATATTTTAGAGATATTATTTTTAAATAAAGAAGATATTAATAATGATATTAATAAAATAATAGATTATAAATATGAATTAGGTATAAATTTAACTGAAAATGATAAAAAAATAATAAAATATAAAGATATTATAATTTTTTCATTATTTGGTATATCAATTATTTTTTATTTAATTTATTATATAAGTAATAAAGTTATAGATTCTGGAGGTAATATTATTGATATTTTAAAATCTATTATTAATGGTGATTTAATTAATAATTTTAAATTATTATTTGATAATATCAAAAATTTTATTACTAAAAAAACAATTTTATTAAATGAAAATAATTTAAAAGATTTACCTTTTAATGAAGATGATATTATTTATTTTAAATATATATATATTCTTAAAGTTTTTCAAAATAAAAAAATAAAATAAAATAAAATAAAATAAAATAAAATAAAATTATTATTATCAGCAGTTAAATATTATTTTTAAAAATTTTAAGATTTATTTGATATTATAATTTTTTTAATAATTAACTAATAATAATTTTTTATTAAAAATTATTTTATATATAGAATAATATATATATATAAAATAATGTTAAAATATTGTTGTTTTATTCTTTTAATTCTAATTATTTATTTAACATGTTTTTGTCAAAATTCTTATGATTATCAAATAGATAATTATCATAATGGTCATAATCATAAAAATGATGATAATAATGATAATGATGATAATAACAATAATAATAATAATAATGAAAATTTTGATGATGAAAATTTTGATAATGAAAATTTTCATCATCAAAATAATTATATAACAGAAGGATTAGATAATTATATGAATGAGGATTTAAATAATAATATAGAAGGTTATACTTCATCTTTATCAAATTTAAGTCATATAAATCAATTAAATCAAGCATATAATGTGTATTCAAGAAAACAAAATAATAAAAATAATAATAAACCTAAACCTGAATAAATAAAGCTACTAATTATGGTATTGATTTAAAAAAAAAATATAATTAATTAAAAATAATTTTAATACATATAAAGAAAAAAACTAAATGATTTGTTATTTTATTATGAAATACAACAAAAAACAGTAAATTTTAAAAAATAACTATATCACTATCAAATTTATATAATATATAATCTATTAATATATAATTCATTATATCATCATTTATTATATTATTCATTTTATTTGTCATATTATCTCTTATCTTTTTAATATTTTTCTTATAATTTATAATATATTGTTCTAATCTATTATATTTTCCTATTATTAATCTCTCATTATTTATTATATAATTCTTATATATATATGTCTCAACATTTTCCATATCTATATTATTCTCTAAAAAATTTAATATTAAATCCTTCTTCTCATATTTATAATATTTTTTTTTAATAATATATTCTATAATCATATCATATTTTATATTATCATATATAAAATCATATTTATCATCATATAATAAATTATTATTATCATTAATTAAATTATCAATAATAATAATAATGATTTTAGATTGTTCATGAGATATATCAATAGAATTTAAAAATAAATCTAACATTATTATATTAACTTTACAATTATTATTAACTAAATATTCAAATAATATTTCATTATTATTATTATATGAAGTATATAAAGCATTTGGTGAAAATTTAATATCATATTTCTCATATATATATTTAATAATTTCTATATTATTATTTAAAAGATTATAATACATCATTTTATCCATAAAATTATTCTTTTTATTATTATCTAAATAATTATTTAATTTATCAATTATAATAATAGCTTCATCTTTTTTAATAATATTAATATATTTACTTATTCTTGTAATAATCTTATTACTAATATCTATATTTAAATTTATTATATCATCCAATTTATCATAATAACCTTGTTGTATATCATTTAATGATAAATAATTAACATTATTAATATAATTATTTAATTTAATATAAGATCTAAATTTTAAATTAGATTTTTTAATAATATGATAACTATAAAAATATAAATATGTATCATCATATATATCATTAATTATTTCTAATTTATTAAATATTTTAATTATCATATCATTATTCAATTCATCTTCTTTTATTAATTTTAATAATATTACATTTTTTTTATTATTAATATTTTTTATTATTTTATTGATATTTATTTCTAAATTTAAATTATTATTATATATATAATTATAATATAATTCATGATTATTATTATTAACTAAACTTATAATATAATCTGTTATATTAATATCTAATTTAATATTATATCTGTTTGAATTTAATATTAAATGACATAAAAATGGATTATTATCTTGATTATTTTTTATATAATCTTCAATTATTATTTTGTCTAAATGATAAATATAATCACAAAATATAATAATATAAGTAAAATATATATTATTTTTATATCTTATATTATATGAATTATATATTATATTTATCATATTATTTAAAAATGTTTTTCTATAGTTAATATTATTATTAATAATAAATTTATTATAAATTTTATTAAATATATTTTTGTATTTATTAATTATTATATATATTAT
>Ga0214923_10008706_pt1 | contig 10727 bp, 4 predicted proteins | sample LL1510_MetaG_FD_177993 | JGI IMG/M metagenome (GOLD analysis project Ga0214923, IMG submission 177993) | Freshwater microbial communities from Lake Lanier, Atlanta, Georgia, United States - LL-1510 | ecosystem: Environmental > Aquatic > Freshwater > Lake | place: USA: Georgia | collected 2015-10-15
ATAATACAAATAATACAAATAATACAAATAATACAAATAATACAAATAATACAAATAATACAAATAATACAAATAATACAAATAATACAAATAATACAAATAATACAAATAATACAAATAATACAAAACATTATATATTAACATATAACATTTTATATCATATTTTTGATACTAAACAAACAGGTTATTTTAATCATAGACAAAATATTATAAATTATTTAAATAATGTTGTAAATAAATATAATCCTGATATAATTGCAATACAAGAAATTTCTCCTGTTAATGGAACTTATGTAGATTTTATATCAACAAACAAACTAAATTTATTTAATAATTACGAAAAATATACTAAAACACCAGCTCTTTCTTATACAATAAAAAATAATAATATATCAGCGACCAAAACTCATTTAAAAGACATTATAAATAATAATAAAACAATTGACCATAATAATAAAACAATTTTATATATAAATAAAAACATTATTAACAATGAAAAAATTATAGAAGATAATTATTATTTACAACAAATTAAGCCAAAAGACAGAAGATATGTAAGTTGTATATCATTTAATAAAACATTAATTATGAATGTTTGGTTACCACATGAAACTAATAATAATATAATAGAAAATATAAAAATATTATCAATAATACTTAAGAATTATAAAAATTTCGAAAAAATAATAGTTTTAGGTGATTTCAATGCTAATTTTATAAATAATCAAATCATAATAGATAATAAAAATTTTATCGTATCAAATTATTCTAACGTAAAAAATCAAGTCAAATATGGAAATAGTGGTTTAGATTGTATAGATAATATTTTAATTTGGGAAAATAATAAAGATAATAATTTAAAATTGGAAATTATTCAACAAAATAAAATTGAAAATGCAAGTGATCATCAACCACTTTTAGTTCAGTTAAATAAAAATATTTTTAGTAATAATAATAATTCTAGTAATAATAATAATTCTAGTAATAATAATAATTTTGATATTTCAAAAAAATATAAAATTCAACAATTTCCACACAAAAATATTGAAATTGAATTGAGACCTTTTAATCCTAATAATCAAGAAACTGATATTGCTTACAGCAATTTTTATATAAAAGATTTAATCCAAAAAAATTCCAACCAAAATTATAAAAATGCTAATTATTATTTAACAAATGGAGCTAATTATCAATTAGCTCCTCATGGTGGTGGAACTAATAAGGCCATTACTTGGCTTGGAAATTTTTTATCTGGTAAGAATGATGTATCTTATTTATTTGTAAAAGATAAAAAGCAAAACATTATATATAATTCTAAAAAACATAAAATTGATAAAAATCAATTTTATAGTGCATTAGATGATTTGTATTTTAATACAGTTTATTATGTAGATACAATTAATCCAATTAATCCACGTTTATTACCATTAGACCAAGATTCAAATCAAACACTTAAAAGAGTGTATCATATTTTAGGTATTGATTATTCCAGCATAACTAACTTGCCTAGAGAAATTCAAAATGAACAAAACAATTTAGACGAAGTAAAAAATTATTATTCTGCAATTCTTAATAACTTTCTTGATGATCATCATGTTACAAATAATTCAAAAGATTCTGTTATTCATTTAGCAACTATTCCAGGAAGTATTTATTGTGGAAAATTAACTTGGCGGGGAATGTTAGAAGCTGTTGAAGAATTTATAAAAAATGTTGTTAGACAAAATAAAATTAAATTAATACTTGATATAAATATAAATGACCCGACAATTAACCCATATGTTAGTTATAATACAAATTAAAGTAATATACAATATTTTTCATAAAAAAAATTATTATAATAAAATATTTTTTTAAAACCCAAACCATTCTTCATTTTGATATCTACTCATTAAATCTTTTACTCTTCTCATATCATAAGCATATACAGGATTATCTAAACTAGATCTATATGCGTCATTTCCTTCTCTTAAACCTTCATTAGATTTATCTACATGTCTAACGTTCATACAACGTTGCCAAACTGGTATTGTATTTTTGTATCTGTATTTTGATTTATCTGTATTAATATCGTATTGTTTCCAAACATTTAATTCTTTAATATCATCAGCTAACAAATTACTATTTCTTATTTCACGTATATTATTTTCAAATTCGTTTATACTTCCAACAGTTGATTTTTCTCTAAATGGAACATAAATATTCCATTTTAAATATTTTGAACACCAATTAATAAATTTATTATTAATAGATCTAAAATTTTCTAACCAGTTTTGTCTTTTACTTATTGCATTATATCCTGTATGACTTTGATACATATCTAAACCTAATTGATCTATTGTTGTAGGTGTATCATCAATATATGTTTCATTTTTAATAGGAAATTCATTACTATATTTAAACATTAATTTAGGAGTTAAAATTTTAAATTTATCTAATTTACTATATCCGCCATTTTTTTTATTTATAGAATATAATTGTAGAGATAAATATTCTTGATTATTTTTTGACATAAATAATTCATTCATATCTATGTCAAAATCAGTTGGAATATTTTTAGCATTTTTAACAGTTCCATAAAAATCGACCATTTTTGTTTAGCTTAATTTGTTTATATTTTAAATTATATATTTTATATATATTTGAATTATAATTTATTTTTAAATTTATTTCTAATATTTTAAATATATAATTTATGTTTTTTAGTATTTTAATTTTTAGTATTTTATTTTCTATTTTCTATTTTCTATTTTTCGTAATTCTATTTTTCGTAAATTTATAATTCTAATATTTTATTTTCTAATTTATAATCTAAATTTTCTTAATTCTAATATTTTAATTCTAATATTTTAATTCTAATATTTTAATTTAAATTTTCGTAAATTTTTAATTCTAATATTATAATTCTAATTTGTAATATAATAAATTATATATTTTAAAATATATTTTTTTAACTTTAATATAAAAAATATAGATATAACTAATTTATTTTATATTATATAATGCCTAGAAATTATTATAATTCAATTATAATTACTATTTTTATTATAGTAATTATAATATTTATAACTAAATTTTTAATTAAAAATCTAAAACAGCAAAATAATGATTACGAAAATTTAATCATTGATGAAAATATATACAGAGAAAATCAATATGAAACAAATTATACAAATGAATTAGTTGATATTTTAAATGACTACAACGCGCATAAAAAAATTCAATCAAATAAAAAAATAGATAAACAAATTTTAGCTGTCTGGAATATATTAGATGAATTTATTAAGAAAAATTATATTACTAGGGCTTATAGTAATGAAGAAATATTATTTTCTACTAAAAAAGGCGAACTGGATATTATGAATAATATTGTTACAAATACAGGAATAATTAATGGTAATTTATTAAATGAAAGTATAAGAAATATAGATGGAGAAACAGATAGCGAACCAGTTGAGTTTATTTATTTAGATAGTGAAAGAAAAATTAGCACAATATGTAATAAAATAGATATAATAATTAATTTAATTAAAAATAATATGGGTAGTATTAAAGATTTAGATAATGAAAAATTACAAAAATTAAGAGAAAGTCTTAAAAAAGTTACTGGATGTGGCAATAATTGTAAATGTAGATGTATGGGAGCTTGTTTTAATCCATTACAACCATATAATAATTATTTTGGTCAAATTAGATTACAGGATAAGGATGATAATCATTCTAATTTTCATTATTCTAATGAAAATGAAAAATATATATCTGATTATATTAGCGAATTAAAACCAGTTAAACTTTTGAATTCAAAAAAATATGCTAATTATCAATATCCAAGAAATAATACTATAAATGCAGGTGGAAATTCATTATTAAAAAAATATCCAAATACATTTAATTATGAAATAAACAGTGATGTTAATCAAACAGCTAATATTGATGATAAATCAGATGGTGAATTTTATAGACAATATGATCAATTAGATCAAGAAATATTACAAAAATCATATCCATATGAACAAATGTTACAAGGAATGAAAAATAAAAAAGAAGGATTTTCATCTGAAAAAACAAATAATCAAGAATTTACAAATGTAAATTTAGACAATAATTTAGTAGAAAAAAATAGTCAAGTTTTAAAAGCGGATTTATCAGCAGCAGATGCAACATACGATGTAGAATTTGGAGATACATGGACGGCATTTTTAAGAAATAATCCAGAAGGTTGGTTAAAAAGAAGAGATATTTTTCCTAAAGACTTATTAGGATATAAATTTAATGGTTCGTTTCAAAAATCTTTATACGATTTTGGCGATAGTTATAGATACAAAACATTAAGATGCTTACAACAAAAATATAGAAATTTAGAAGACAAAAACATATTTAATCAATGTATGGGGTGGGAGGAATAATTTAGTTAATTTAGTTAATTGATTAATATTAAATTCAATATAAAAATAATATAAAACATAAATTTGGCAATCATAAAAAAATTGAAATTTATATTACTATGATTGGATAAGTAATATATTTTAATATTATGCAAGTTAATAATAAGTGACAATTATTAATTGAATTAATATTTTATATAGTATTTATCTGTTTTAATAATTATAATACTTAATATTTTAATTTTAATTTAATATATTTTAAACCTGTCACTGTTTAAAATAATTAAATAAAATTAAATATTATTATTATATTTATTAAATCTATTTTTTTGTTAATTTAGTTAATTGATTAATATTAAAATTGATTAATATTAAAATCAACACTATTAAAATAATGATAAAAACAAATATAAGTATTTAATGTTGTTCCTAAAATAGTATTATTAACAGACATATCATCACATAAGTATGATTTATTTTTTCTTAATACTATAGCATTATAATGACCACCACCTTGAGACCCATAATGTTCTGATTGAGCAACTAATTTATAAATAAGTTTTTTATTTTTTGTTTTATATAAAAATTCTAATTCATTAGGTAATTTAGTATTATATTTTCTTATATATTTATTAACGCTTATACATAAAATTTCTGGTATCATAACTAAAGTAGTAATTTTTTTCTTTGACGATTTTTTTTTACATATTTCACATCTATGATTTTCATCTATTTCATCTTCATGATTAATTATATAATTATTTAGGTTGTTTTGGTTGTTTAAATTGTTTATATTATCTAAATTATCTAAATTATCTAACTTACCTAACTTACTTAATTCATACTCTGGATTAAGAGTCATAATTATGTTTTCTTCATATTTATCTAAACACCAATTGTTGCATAAATTACATTTCATTTTTATATGATAACGATAATTAAATAATCTTTCTATTTTAGGTATATTTAAAATATCCATAAATAATAAAAATCCTTCTTGTGCATCTTGTTGTAATGATGCTTCAAATTTAATATTATCTTTACGTTTTCTCGCGCCTAAAATTAAACTTTCATAAATTTTTTGTTGTTTTTGAGATAAACTTTCTAAATTATTATTTAATAAACTAATTACTAAATTTTTATATGCAGTAAATAAATTATTTTCATTAATATTATTTTGATTATTTTCATAATTTAAAATCGTATAATTAAAACTTGAACAAGATAATAAGCATTGTATTAATGAATTTAAATAACATGTATTACCAAAATTATTTAATCCTTTTGGATTTGGTGTATAATTAGAATTATAAGGATTTATATCCATTTATATTATAACTTGTATATGTTATATAAAAATATAATTTATACATTTATTATATTTATTTATAATCTAATTTATTAAAACTAATTAAACTAATTAAACTAATTAAACTATTTTATATGTTTAAACTAATTGATTATTTTATAAATTTTAATATATATTTTTGTTTATTATGTTTATCACTACATTTAATAAGAATATTTTTATATCCTTATAAATATTATATATTATTGAGTAATTTAAATAATTTAAATACAAACCAAAATCTTAATCCATTAAGTATTTCACAGATACATGCTGAAACATTATCTGGAAGGACTAATTTAACTTTTTTATGGACACTTTTATCAATATGTGTTACTATAAATTGTATAAATAATGTGTCTAATTCAAACAATTCAAATAATTATATATATTTATCATTATTTCATTTTATAATTGCAATTTTGTCTATTTTTCCACTAAATAGTCATTTACAAGAAATTTGTTTATTTATAGAAATAAAAAATAAAACTATAAATTTAATACATAAAATATTAGTTTTTATTTATTTTATAATTTTTCCTTTACTAATTTTAACAATTAATTTTAATATTATAAGTTTAATAAGTTTAATAGGATTTATAATTTGTATTATACTATTTATCTATAACTATAGATATAGTTCATTATTAGAAGCAGTTTTAGTAATTATTGTAATTTTACAATTTCAATTTTCTAATCCTTTAATTTTCTAATCCTTTATTATTCTAATCCTTTATTATTCTAATCCTTTATTATTCTAATCCTTTATTATTCTAATCCTTTTTTCTAATTTAAAAAAAAATAATTAATATTTTTTTTAATAAAAATATTTTACATCAATACATAAAATAATATTTTCTACAAATCATCTTTCTTATCTTTATCTTTCTTATCATAATCATAATCATAATCATAATCACCAAATGGGCCGTATTTTTTACCATTATAGTCATCATTATCATATTCTTCAGTTCCTTCATATTCAGTAACTTTAGGATTAGCAATTTGAATATTATTAATAACAGGAGTGCTAATAAAATCAAGATGTTGAACTAGCATAACTCTCATAATACGTTGTAAATTAACTAACCATACTAAATGTCGAACAATTTTTGTATTAAATCTATCAAAGGAAATTTTTTCTGAAAATGTTTTATTACTTAATAAATATTTATTAAATCCATAGTTTTTACTTGATTTAGGTTTTGCTAATAAAAATTGTTTATTTAATAAATCAACATTATTTAATATTGTAGATGCATTATAACCAGAAGGTCCTGATTCTAGAAGTTTTAAATATGAGTGTTTATCTTTTGTAGTGTATTGAGGTAATCCTGAACTAAATAAACCAAGTAAAGATTTATTAAATAATTGATCACTTAAATATCTAGGTCTGCCTAATCTCAATCCATCATTTCCAGAACATAAAGCTCTAAATAAATTAGAATATTCTGATTTGGATACATTTCTGCCAAATGAATAATTGCCATATGATAATTGTGCATATGGATGTATTAAAAGTTTTAAAAGCAAATGATTTACAGTTTTAACATTTGTATCTTTACTTATCATTTCATATTCTTGACTTCTTTTATCAAAACTTGGAGATAATATATTATGAACCATTCTATCAAATGTATAAGAATAATTTAGTAAATTAACAAATGGAATTTCACGCATCATAGCATGAATATTAATAGGAACTATATCCATATCTACTATATTATTAATTCTAAGATTTTTTCTATCCAAACCTTCGCTATTTGTTTGACTAATAACATTAGCTAAAGAATTTTTATTTTGATCTAAATTAGAATTTTCAGTTAAATTAATTACTTCAGTTGAATTATATTTTTCTGAAAAGATGTGTTCTAATTTGTATATTTCTATTTTTCTTTCATAACCATAATTATTTATACGAACTATAGGTCCAATATAACGAACTAATTTAATAATTAATTTGCACATAGATGAAAATTCTTCCATTGATAAACTATTATTACGATTAACAGTAATACTATAACTATTATATATTTCTTTAACACCAGGAATATGATCCATATTTGGTTCAATATCATCACGACCTAAAATTAATCTAACACCACGATTAAATTTATAATCAGTTGTTCCTATAACAGTTTGTTTTAATAAATTATTTAAAATTAAATCTGTTTGATCAGTTTTTAACACTATTAAAATACTAGATAATGGCATAAATGGTAATTTATTATTTCTAGATTTATAATCTACAATAAAATCTTGTCTTAAATCCATATATAATGGATTAATATCTGAAATTTCACGTAATACATTTTCAGCACTTTTTTTTAATTCATTTGTCAAATCCATAAATCTAGTTAATATTGTTTCTGATGTTGATAAATCAAATTCCAATGATTCTATATCAATACTTTTAGATTTGATAATTCTTTTAAAATTTTCAGAAATATTATAAAATATATTCATTTGTTTAATAAAATATGTTAAATTTACTCTCATTCTATCTTTCATATATTCTGGTATTTCTGTAATTGATTCATATGCAAATTGTCTTTTTTTAGTTCTTAGATCTATTGTATTTAATAATTTTTGAATTAATATAATATTTGTATTATGAACAATTTTATTATTTATTGTAACATAATTATTTCTTACTGATATTTTTTTCATATCAGTAAGAAATTCTAATGATGCAACTCCATTAGCAAAATTTTCAATTAATGGCATATAAAACTTTTTCGAAGAATTATCTTGATTTAATGTTAAATATAATTTTAATGCATCATTAAAATTATATAATAAATTATTTTCACCAAAGTAAATATTTGCTAAATTACATTTTGTATCTTTTTTCGTATTTAAATAAATTGAAATTTTATTATTTAATTGATTTAGTCCTAATCCGTTTGAATCTTTAAATAACTGTTCAACCAAATGTTCTTCCAACCAAGCGACGGACCCCATTTCGTCTTTTTGTTCAAATGGAATTAATATTTCTTTATTAGTAAATAATACTCTCATTTTGTTTAAATTTATTTTTACTAAGTTAAGTAATGCTAAACACATTTCTTGTAACATATTAAAATCTAAATTCATATTTGTTTTTACTGGATTTAATGTAACTAATGAATTTGGTAATGAAGTAAAATTTAAGATACTTTTTACTAAATTCCAAATTCTATAATTATCATCTAATCCTTTTGACTGCATATCTATTTGATTATTTTCAATTATTAATTTTATGAAATCATCAATTTCATAATTATGTTTTTTATGACTTTGTATTTTTTTATATATATTTTCAATTTTATCATCATAATTTATAAATAAATTTATATCACATGAAAAACTTAATAATAATTGATAAATATGGTATAATAAAGCTAAAGGCGCTGCGACTGTTTCATGTAGCATAATTAATTTATCAGAACCATGTAATAAATGTTTTGAGGATACTTGCAACATTCTTAAAACTAATTCATATTTATCTTTATCATTTTCCATAGCACTTAATTCTTGAAGATAATTTTGAATTGTATAAGTTATACTAGTTGAACTATTTTTATCAACTTTAAAAAATTCTTTATCAATATCATTTCTAAATTTTAATAATTTATTTTTTAATACATTCATGGATAATTTATCAGTTTTTTGCTTTAAATTTAGTCTCTGTTTAGTATATTTATCAGAAGGTGCATTAATAGGTGCAAATTGATCTCTAGAATTTAAAATATCATAACTTTCTATATCGTCATCATTTTCATCATATGCATATTCATTTAATTTATATTTATCTGATAGATATGCTTCAACTTCTTTTTTCTTAACAAATCCATAAGATCTATTTATATCTAATACATATGAATCAATAATTTGTCTCCAATTACAATCTTTAACTTTAGAACGATATAATTTAATAATATTATTTATAATTGAAATTAATTCTTTTGCTTGGGATTCATTATAAGAATTATCACCAACAAAATATACTTTATTATAAATAAAATGATTAAAATCACTCCATACACCATCCATATTAGGTAATACAGATAAAACAAAGTCATCAGCTGGTTTATCTTCTTTAAATCCATCAGCATGTTCAAATCCAAACATATTTCTATACCATTCTGCCAATAAAGGTAATCTAAAATATAAATTCATTGCATCTTCATCATCCATAACCTTTGGAAATGATTTTTCTGGTTCAGCTCCACCTAAAATTGTTCTTAATGGTGTAAAACTATTAGTATGTCTTTTATTATATTTTTCATCAATAGGTCTATGAAATAATCTATAAGCATCTATCACTGTCATAACTTTAGCTACAATACTTTTAATAATCATTTCAAATAATAAGTTTGTATCAGAAAAATGATCAATTTTTTCTAATATATCATATTCATTTTCATCATTAATCGAAGATAAAAACAATTTATGATTTATATTTTTTATTCCTGATGATGAACCAGTTCCTGATGATGAACCAGTTCCTGATGATGAACCAGTTCCTGATGATGAACCAGTTCCTGATGATGAACCAGTTCCTGATGATGAACTAGTTCCTGATGATGAACTAGTTCCTGATGAACCAGTTCCTGAAAATAAACCAGTTTTTAATGTTGGATCAGTCATTATTGTATTAATAATATTTGTTAAATATATTGATAAAACATCTTCATCTTTATCTTTAATAGAAGTTTTTATAATCTCTTCAACATTTTCTAAATTAATATTTAATATTTTAATAAGAATATTAATTGATAAATAAAATTCGTTGTCAATTTTATTTAATGCCATGACTAATATTTTTTTATAATCTTCAGACAATCGTAAGAGGTTTAAATCATCGATAGTTATATTAAATTTTTTTATTCCTGATGATGAACCAGTTCCTGATGATGAACCAGTTCCTGATGATGAACCAGTTCCTGATGATGAACCAGTTCCTGATGATGAATCAGTTCCTGATGATGAATCAGTTCCTGATGATGAAC
>Ga0214923_10008707_pt1 | contig 10726 bp, 8 predicted proteins | sample LL1510_MetaG_FD_177993 | JGI IMG/M metagenome (GOLD analysis project Ga0214923, IMG submission 177993) | Freshwater microbial communities from Lake Lanier, Atlanta, Georgia, United States - LL-1510 | ecosystem: Environmental > Aquatic > Freshwater > Lake | place: USA: Georgia | collected 2015-10-15
CGCTAAAAAAGCATCGCTAACACCTGAATTCGTTACTTTAAACCCCCCTGTCGTTGATATATTACTAGTTGAATAAGTTAAACCAGTTACATAAATGTTATTAGATCCATCAGAAATTCCAGATAGAATTTGATCATAATTACTTCCGCCGTAATAGGTTGCCCAAAGACGCTTTCCATTTTTATCAAACTTAACAATAAAACCATCATTAGAACCAAAGTAAGCAGTTTGATGAGCGCCGGTTGTTGATATATAAAAATTGCTTGATGTATATCCAACTATATAAATATTTTTTGATTTGTCTTTAAAGTTTTTAGTTACGTAATCATTAGAATATCCATAATAAGTACCCCAAGACAAACATGGGTCAACAATCAATTCCTTTGCGCCATCTATTTCATCAGAATAATTGAATCGAACAACATCATTTTTAATCTCAAATTGAGTATTGACCAATTTCCCGTTTTGGTAACTCTGTGGAGCCTTTTCTTGAATACTTCCAACCGGAGTCTCAGCAATCAAATTACCTCTAAAATCAAGTTTTAAAGAAGATTGACCTTTAAAATTCAACTGGATTTTATTCCTATTTGCAAAAGGATGTACAATAAAGTCATACTTTAACTCCTCATTTTTCAAATATATAATCCAATCAATTCCTTCGTAAACATTTTCTAAAATAATTTTCTCACAGCCATAAACTTTGGTTAATCCATTTACTGATTTTTTCAAATTGTAATAATTTTCATAATAATCAACCACGTTTTCTGATTTTATCTTAGAAGGATATTGAGCCCCCTTCAAATACATATCCAATCGATATAAATCAATTTTCTTGTTTGAATTTAATTCTGAAAAAACATTATTTTCTGAATTACTTGCAGTAATACCGACTTTAGAATTATTGGCATTAAAAACATTATCGACTTTGTTAGAAGTAGATTTGAAAAAATAATGCAAACTATTATTGCTTATTACAACATCAACATTCTGAGATTTCAGCACATATAAAATTGAATCATTTTTTTGCCCATTAGACAATTGGAATTGTCCCTTGTTTTCAATAAAAACATTTGAACAACCGAATTGATTTAGGTCTTTTACTTGTGCCATTAAATTCGTCGAATGACAAGCAAAAATTAATATTAATCCCAGTCGAAAAATATATTTTGAATTCATAAGTTAAATTAAATGAGATAACTGAATTTTAAAAGAACACCAACGCCTTTACACTTAGAAAAGATTTAAGATTATCCAAATCAATTACCGTTCCTCCTCCAGTGCCTGAATAAGTTAATTCGGCAGGGATAATTGGTATTGTATAACGCAACCCAATATCAAAATGTTTTCCAAGAATTAATGATGCACTTGCACCTAAGTTTAAATATGAATCAGACTCAATATCTAAGTTTTTGTAAGAAGACGAAAATGAACCAGTTGCAAATCCAAAAATCACATGACCCGTATATTGAATGGCAACAAAGCCATCATCAATACTTCCAGGTTCGTTCGAATTCCCCATCTGCAACACTTGTCTGCCGCCCACCCCTAGTTCGTAATCATAATTAATGATTGAGAATTTACCTTTAATATAAGTGCCATTATTGGGATTTTCACCTTGAAAATCCAATGAGGAACTACCCAAATTAAAGGCATAATATATTCCATAATTTTCATTAGAATAATTCCCAAAAGCAAGAGCAACCTCAAATGAACTTTTTGAAGAACTTACATTTGAGGGATAGTCTATTGACCTATCATCTATAATTGCTTGGTTAATTACATTTCCAAATGTGTTATATAGTGTTAAACCCAATCCGAAATTTAATTTACTTGGAGTTTTAACTGGAGTATTTTGCTGAATAGGAGTATTGCCTGCATTCGATGAAGAACCCGCCCATTGTCCAAACGCTGTTGTGCTTATCAGGAATAATCCGAGTAAACTTATTTTTATAATTTTCATTAGTTATTTACAAAATTATTCTTTGATTGCTTCATGCGAATACCCAATATTTGGTATATTTCTGCTACAATTCATAAAAAAACCTCTAATATTAAATTAGAGGTTTTTTTATATAGATTTAATGTTAAATTCTATCTTTCAATTAAAAGAAACAAATTGCTTTAATGTTTAAGTTTGTACCGAATTTATCTTTAGAAATGATGTCAAATGGCATCCCACTTCCAAGAATTGTGGCTGATGGTTTCTTAATTGGAATTGCCAAATTTATTCCAAAATCAAAATGACGGCCAGCAACCAAAGATGTCCCAATATTTATTGTGCCGTATGCGGAAGAAACTATTTCAGATGTTTGACCAAACTGCAAATCTTGTGTGTAATTGCCTATCACAGATCCCAATGTTGCCCCAACATTATATTGCAATGCCAAATAACCTTCGGGCAAGGATTCATTTGCAGAAATATTCGGATTAGGACTTAATACCTGCCTAAATCCATACACATAAGAATATTCTTGCGTAATAACTTGCATACTAGCCGTGTAATTAAATGAATTCATATCAGTAGATTTCATATCTAAAGTTGAACTACCAATGTTGAATGAAAAATACGAACCCACTTTGGTTCTTACATAATTTCCAATTACAAAACCTGCTTCAAATGAGGAAATATCACTTGTAATTTCAAAAGGTAACGCATTCTTAAAATCGCTGAGAATATTGGCATTGATTTTCCCACTTTGCGCATTTAAAAGTGTTAATCCCAAACCAAACCTGGCCCTCATTTTTTTCTTTCCCAATTGAGGTGTTTCCGCAATAGGTGTATCACCCGTATTTGAACTCGAGCCACTCCATTGACCCATGGCACGATTTGTTATTATCCCAGATAGGATAAGAACAACAACAAGTGCTCTATTTTTCATTATTTTTTTGGATTGCTTGATTCATCCAAAAACTGTTCTACACTCATTCTCCAAACATTGTATTTACTCGTAATACTCCCTCTAGAGCTGATGAATAGAATATTTTTTGAATCTGGTGCCCAAACTGCAGAAGCATCTGTTCCAGGGTGAAAAGTTAATTGTGTTTCTCCAGTTCCATCAATTTTATATAAATACAAATCCAAATTTGAAGGACGAGAATTAGATTTTGCAGTAGAACCAGTACAAATTAAATATTTACCATTAGGACTCACTTTTGGGCTAGAGAATGACCTTCTAGAATCCGTAATATATTGAGTTTCAGAACCAGTCTCTATGTCAACTTTCCAAATTTCAGTGCGCGTAGAATTCTTTACCCTGCGGGTTACAAAAAGTTGTTTAGATCCTGAGTTAGGGACTATACAAGGATTAAATCCCTCTGAATATTGAGTCATCAAACCACTTTTTAAATCTTGGCTCCAAAGGGTATAATTTCCATTGTTATTTTTAGAATAAAATAACAAGTTTCCCTCGTCACTAAACTCTGGATTTTGTTCATCTTCATTGCCAGATGCAATTTGACGAACAGCAGACCCTTTGTTTACATCAATCATGTAGATATTCAAGTTAGAATAACTTCCAACTCCAACCCTATCTGAAAATGACAAGTATTTTCCGTCTTTTGAATATGAAAAATCTTCAACATCATTTCTGAAAGTTCTCTGAATTGCGGCAGCGCCACCTTCCGTAGAGCGTATAAATAAATTACTTGAATTATTGTTGTTTCCTAAAAAAGTAAAATTCTTTCCGTCTGGAGAAATCGCCAAATAAGTAGCAGTATTCCACATCAATACTTCCGTATTCACCATGGTGTTTCCGTTGGCATATGATTCAGTTTTTAACATGGTTGGCGGACCTTCAACGATATCGCTTTCTTTGGTTAACTGTGTAAAGTTAACACCTCCTTCTTCTGGAGCTGTTAACGTTGTAAAAATGTCATTTGAATAAAACTGTTGAGGAGTCAAACATCCTGCAAGGAAAACTAGTACAAATGAAATAGAGAATCCAATTGTAATTACTTTGAAATTATTACTTTTCATATCGATATTGATGCAACAAAACTATTTAATAACAATTTGAATCTCGTACCAAAATATTGGTATTTATTGCTGCAAATATAGAATTTTAGCCTACCCTCATTTCAATGATATAACTTCTTTCTCAACCAAAAGGAAGCATTCACCAAAGCAATTAAAGCGGGCACTTCAACCAAAGGACCAATGACACCCGTAAATGCCTCCGGACTTCCAATTCCAAAAACGCCAATTGAAACAGCAATGGCTAATTCGAAATTATTTCCTGCGGCCGTGAATGAAATTGCGGCGGTTTGACTGTAGTCGGCACCCATTCTTTTTCCCAATAGAAAACTAACAAAAAACATAATCACAAAGTAAATCATCAAAGGCACTGCAATTTTCAATACATCCATTGGAATATCAATAATTGTTTGTCCTTTCAAACTGAACATATAAACAATCGTCAAAAGCAAGGCAATCAGTGTAATTGGCGATATTTTCGGCAAAATATTTTTAGTGTACCAGTCATCTCCTTTCGCTTTCAAAAAATAGGATCTTGTTACAATCCCCATCAAGAATGGAACACCCAAATATAGACAACTGTTTTCGCAATTTCCAACATATCAATATTTACAATACTTCCCTCTACACCAAAGTAACCCGGCAAAACTGTGATGAAAATATAGGCATACAAACTAAAAAACAATACTTGAAACACACTGTTCAATGCCACCAATCCTGCGGCATATTCCCTGTTTCCTTCAGCCAATTCATTCCATACTATCACCATGGCAATGCATCTTGCCAAACCAATTATTATCAATCCAACCATGTAATGCGGCATGTCTTTTAAAAATGTTACCGACAACACAAACATCAAAACAGGACCAATTACCCAGTTTAACAAAAGTGAAACTCCCAAAACTTTTTTATTTTGAAAGACTTCTCCCATTTTCTCATATTTCACCTTTGCCAATGGCGGGAACATCATTAGAATCAATCCTATAGCAAGTGGGACATTCACTCCCCCATTTCCTGAATTTGATTTTAAAACAGTATCAGGAAAAAAATACCCGATGCCTACTCCAATTGCCATGGCAATAAAAATCCATAGGGTTAAATATCGATCTAAAAACGACAAAGATTTCTTTTCAGCTCCAACTTTCACGCAAGAAGGTTGCAATTCATTGATGTCAAAATCTTTGCAATATTGCTTAATCATTTCGCGAACCCTAGCAAATTCATCGGCTATTTCTTCTTCTGAGCCCATAGCTTTTGCCGGATCAGGGAAATTGAAATGATATCGTTTTGCACTACTTGGAAAAAATGGACAATTTTCTTTGGCATTGTCACACACTGTGATAATAAAATCAAACGCTATTTTCGAATATTCATCAACATGATTCGAGGTATGATTTGATATATCAATGCCATCGAGTTTCATCGTGGCAATGGCTTTGGGATTTACCCCATGCGTTTCAATTCCTGCACTGTAAATATTTGCCAAATCACCACCAAAATGACGCAAATAGCCTTCGGCAATTTGACTTCTGCAAGAATTACCGGTACATAAAACCAGGATGTTTTTCATTTAACAACAGCCTCCTCCTGGTGTGCAAGTTGATCCTCCATTTGGTGTTAAATCAGCCAATTTCATTGGCATTTTATATTGTGGAATGCCACATTGATCTTTTGCCAAACAATCAGTTTGTGTTGCTGTCAATACAAATTGTCCCAAAATAGACTGTACACCGTATTTGCAAATAGTATCACCTTGATATTCAAATTCAATTTCTAAATCATAGGTGCCTATCAACGGGCTTGCCAATTCTATAATTCCCAATAATTTTGAGGGATCTAATCGGTGGTCAGTATCATCGGCAATCCAAAGTTGAAAATTAACTTTAGATTCTTCTCTCACTGTCCCTCCGCAATCAATATAGTTTTTTGTTACTTTACCCACTTCGGTAATGTGGAAATGAGCAGGTATTGATTCGCCGTTTGGCAAACGAAACGATAAACTTTGCATTAGAGTAAGTTGGGATTTGAATTCCGAGATTTTCATTTATGTGGGTAATTAAAGGTGTTTATGTTGGTTTATAAAAGTTTATGAACGTTTATAACTGATTTTCATTCTTGGATTAGACGGGTTATCCCGAAAGCTTTCGGGAAGATTGGTTTATTGAGTTAACAGCAGTTGGGTTCGCAGATTAAGTTTTGTGGTTTTTGATTAAAAAATACAGACATCAAATTACCAAATTTTAACCATATCATTGGATCGATACAATAACACATGTTTGGACCAGAAATGGTTCCTTTCACAATTCCAATGTCTTTGAGTACTTTTAAATGCTGTGAAACCGTACTTTGAGAAAGTGGCAACATAGAAACAATATCGCCGCAAACACAACTCTCTGCTTTCAATAGATAATTTAAAATTTCGATTTTCGCTGGGTGCGATATAGCCTTGGCCATTTCAGCCAATGTGTTGCTTTCTTCTGAAAATGATTGTGTTTTACTCTTGCCCATAAATACTTATCGCAATATTACGATAAGTTTTTGAAAGATGTTTATAAGCGTTTATAAAAAGTTTATGAGAGTTTATAAAAGTTGAAGAAAACAATCAATATTTTAAACAATCCCCTTACTCGAAAAACCAATTTACAAGCAGACGCGCTTTTTAACACAAAAGACAAATGCCAACAAGGATTTAAAAGACTTAAAACTGACGCAGAATGGCAACACCCAATCCGGTGAAGAATTTGCCATTTACTTGATTATCTGGAGTTACAAAAGATTGATAAATCAATGAAGGCTCCATTACAAATGTCCATTTCTTGGTTATTGGAAACATCGGTCCTAAAGTAATTCTTCCATCAACTGTCATTTGACGGGTAGATTGTATTGGACGAAAATCTGTTTGGGTGAAGTAAACACCTTGGGTTAAAGTGGTATATCCTGGAGCCAAATGCATTGCAAATCTAACTGGCAATTTGCCAATACTGGTACAAAAACGATATGCAAATGGAAAAGAAACTTTATCTATTTTGTAATCAATGACCCCAGTTTGCACCGTTGTAGCTGGAACATAAGTTGTATCGGATAAAACCGCATATTTTTTAGGCTGCCAAGGTGCTGAAATGAGTACTTTGTGCGTAGTTACTTTAGGCACCATTGAATTCAATGTTCTTTGCCATCTACCATTTCCTACCCATTCGCTGAACTGAATACCTGCACCAAACATAGAACCATTTTCAAAGTCTTTCAATATCAACATCTGATATTGAGCCATATATTGCGTTCCCAATACACTTAGCGGCACATCGTCTTCAAATACAATGGTATTGTTGCTTCCGGTAATTACGGATAATTCAGAAAACCACTTAGACGGCGTATTTCTCAATTTTACTTCAAAATCAGGCAATTCAAATTCCAAATCAGGCATATCTAATTTTAGGCCTTCAAATCCAAAATGATTTTGTCTTGGTTTTGCTGAATTTAATCTATCGTTCCATTTGCTCAAATTGTAAATATCCTCATTTTCCCAGTTAGAAATTTTCGCAAATTTTGGTTCTTCAGATACTTTTTCAGATGATTTTGATTGTGACAATATTGTTTGATCGGTTATTGCATTTTCTTTAGCCAATTGATTTAACAATTCAGAAGAAGAATGATACAACACATTTCGGCGGTTTGGTTTTTGAATTCTATTTGAAAGCTTAAATGCTAAAGAACTATTTGTTGATTTACCCTTTAACGAAGATTGATTGTAAACTTTATGTTCAACCTTTGCAGCAGCAACAGTTTCTTTTTCAATTGAATTCGTTTGTGATATTTCTGGTTTCGCATTCTTAGCGTTGTTAGCCTTTAAATTACGATTCTCATTATTCGAAATTTGAACTGGGTTGGCATTGTTTGATTTCTCGTTAAACGAATGGGTAACATACGCAGTTAGTCCGCCTAAAAACAATACACCAAGCGTTGCATATGTTTTGGGATTCCACCAAAAAATGAATCTGCGTTTTTTACGGCGGCGATCCATCACTTTTTCGAAGGATACATTTTCACTGTAATCAGCTTCGCTGTTATATAATTTATCTTTAAAGAATTCGTCTGGAAACTCCATATTATGCCCTACCCAAATTTAAACTGTGTAACATAGCTTGCAAAGCTTTACGCGATTTTGCCAATTGCGACCTGCTGGTTCCTTCGTCAATATTTAACATTTCACCAATTTCCTTGTGAGAAAATCCTTCAACAGCATATAAATTAAACACCATTCGGTAGCCAACTGGCAATTTTTCAATCAATTGATTGATTTGATCTACGTTGAGTTTATCAAACGAAAAATCTGAATACCCAATTTCGAATTCCGATTCACTAATTTCTTTAAAAATATTTTTACGGGCACGAATTTTATTGATGGAAATATTTACGGCAACACGACGCATCCAAGTCTCTAAGGAGCTTTGGAATCTAAAATCGCCTAGTTTATCGTATATTTTTACAAATGCTTCCATCAATGCGTCTTCAGCTTCTTCTTGGTTTTGACAGTATCTCAAACACAGTGCCATAAGTTTTTTGGAATATTTCTCCCATAGCAGCCGCTGGCATTCCCGGTCTTCCCGTATACATCCTTCTACCAGTTCTTTTTCTGTCATTCCAAAAAATCATTTCAAAATTTTTCGCGTGCTCTTTTTAGACAAGACCAAATTCGAAAACGTTGCTTGATCAATCAACTTTTACAAAAAAGCACATTTTTTATGAAATCACCAATCAAAAATGCAATCACACCCTTTTTCCACAATTAAATTAAAAAAAAATATCTTTTTAAGACAAGTTTTTATTTGCTTTGTATCTTCATGAAAATTATTGTCCTCCTAAAAATATACTTTTTACTTGCTTTTACAGGATTTACAGCTCAATTGGAAGGACAAAGCAGGCCCCGCGAAGCCCAATTATATAACCAAAGGTGGCCATCAAAACTCATTGAAAAGCCGAATTTAGTTAGCAGTGAAATTTGGGCCGATAGTATTTTAAAAACGCTAAATTTCAAACAACTTGTTGGACAAACACTCATGATTCCTGCTTGGTCGCGCAGTATTGCTGCAGATCCAATTGTTTTATCGGCAATTGAAAGACAAGAAGTAGGTGGCATTATCTTCTTCCAAGGAAGTCCACTATCTCAAGCTTATTTGCAAAACTTCTATCAGCAAAGCTCCAAACTCCCTCTCCTCATTGGAATTGATGGAGAATGGGGATTGTCTATGCGACTATCCAATATGCGCAAGTTTCCCTTCCAGATGACCCTTGCTGCAACCAAAGATCCTAACTATTGCTACAACGTTGGATATGCCATTGGTCAGCAATGCAAGTTAATGGGTGTGATGATCAACTTTGCTCCCGATGTTGATGTAAACATCAATCCCGAAAACCCAATCATCGGGTTTAGAAGTTTTGGCGACGACCCAGAGAATATTGCCACATTGGCAAAAGAAATAAGCCAAGGAATGGAAGATGCCGGTATTTACAGTTGTGCCAAACACTTTCCAGGACATGGCAATACCAAATCAGACTCACACAAAGAATTGCCCGTTGTAGACCACACCTCAGAATCTTTAGCATTTGAAATTGAACCATTTAAAAAAATGATTCAAGCCGATGTAAAAAGTATCATGATTGGACATTTGTGTGTACCGCTTTTAGATTCAACCAAAAACTTACCTGCCTCTTTGTCCAAACCAATCATTACAGATTATTTGAAGGATAAATTGGGTTACAAAGGACTAATTATTACCGATGCCTTGAACATGAAAGGCATTACCAGCCATTATAAACCCGAAGAAGCGGGCGTAAAAGCATTGTTAGCGGGTAACGATATCTTGTGTTTTCCTGAAAATATTGAAGGAATTATCAATTTGGCGATCACTTACAAAGATTCTGGATGGTTAGATAGCATCAGTTTGGCTGCCTCTGTTCGTAAAATTTTAATTTCTAAACACCAATTAGGATTAAATAAAAATAGACTCGTAAATACTGAGAATTTACAACAAAAACTAGATGCCATCTTTGAAGATTTTACTCAAAAATCTACCACCACCAAACTCAACACCATTGGACCTGTTTCACTCGATAATTTCGCTAGAAAGAGTATTGTTGTATTGAACAATAAAAACATTCCACTTACCCAACATACTAAAAACACTATAAATGTAATCAGTTATGGAGCAGATGTTCCAGTAGAATTCATCAATAAAGTTTCAGAATATCATAAAATCAATTGGATCAAGTTTGATGGAAATGGACGCCAACTTGATACCCTGTTGGCGAACCGCAAAATATCCCTCAAAAACAACCCACTCATTGTTGTTAACTCAAGTCAAGTTCTTTGGGGCGAGCGTTCTCGTAGGATGTCGAAAAACCTTGAGGAATTTTTTCAACGCGACAGCCTTCCTGCAAACACAATTTTGGTGCAACTCGGAAATTTATATGCCATTAAAAACTTGCCTAAAAAATACACGGTTGTGATTGGTCATGAAAATGGCGACGCGTTTCAAAGAGCATCTGCCGATGCTATCTTTGGAGAATTTGTACCGTCAGCTACGCTGCCGGCAAAAATTAGCGAGACATGGACAAGTAGCGACATTAGCAAAATAGAAAATACCCGTAAATATTTCGATTTTATACATCCAAAAGAAGTAGGGTTTTACCGCCACGACGCATTAGAGATTAAAAATTACCTAGAATCTTTGGTTGATAGAAAAGTGGCAACTG
>Ga0214923_10008708_pt1 | contig 10724 bp, 6 predicted proteins | sample LL1510_MetaG_FD_177993 | JGI IMG/M metagenome (GOLD analysis project Ga0214923, IMG submission 177993) | Freshwater microbial communities from Lake Lanier, Atlanta, Georgia, United States - LL-1510 | ecosystem: Environmental > Aquatic > Freshwater > Lake | place: USA: Georgia | collected 2015-10-15
AAAACTTCTCGTTTATCCTCAGGGATACTTGCATATTCTTAGGTATTTATGAGTAAAACACCTCTCAACGCGATTTCTCCAACACGCCAAGAAGATTTTCCAGAATGGTATCAGCAAGTTGTTCGTGCCGCCGAAATGGCTGAAAATTCTGAAGTGCGTGGCTGCATGGTGATCAAACCCTGGGGTTACGGCCTCTGGGAAAGAATGCAAAGTGTACTTGATCAAATGTTCAAGGCTACCGGGCACAGGAATGCTTATTTTCCTCTTTTTATTCCGCTTAGCCATTTACAAAAAGAAGCCGAGCATGTCGAAGGGTTTGCCAAGGAATGTGCTGTGGTAACCCACCATCGTCTCGAAATGCAAGATGGCAAGCTTGTTCCTGCCGGCGAACTCCAAGAACCGCTCATTGTTCGTCCTACCTCAGAAACAATCATTGGCTCACACTATGCTAAATGGGTCAAGTCCTATCGTGATCTTCCTATCCTGCTCAATCAATGGGCGAATGTTGTCCGCTGGGAACTGCGTCCACGACTTTTTCTAAGAACCGCTGAGTTTCTATGGCAAGAAGGACACACGGCTCATGAAACAGAAGAACAAGCCGTCGCAGAGACCGAAAAAATGCTCCGTGTCTATGAAACATTTGCTCATGATTACCTAGCTTTACCCGTTATCTGTGGGGAGAAAACAGCCAGCGAGCGATTCCCTGGGGCTGTTCGTACCTACTGCATTGAGGCTATGGTACAAGACCGTAAGGCCATTCAAGCAGGAACATCACATTTCTTGGGCCAAAATTTTGCAAAGGCCTCACACATTGAGTTTCAATCACGCCAGGGAACCTTAGAATATGCGTGGACCACAAGTTGGGGGGTGAGCACCCGACTTATTGGCACTCTACTCATGGTGCATGGAGATGATGATGGAGCAATTTTACCTCCGCGCATTGCAGCAAGTCAGGTTGTGATTATTCCTTTTATTCCAAAAGAAGAGTTCCGCTCCTCTATTCTTAAAAAAGCAGAAGAAATTGCCAGTCTCTTGCGCGCCACCCATTATGCCGGCGAACCCATTCGTGTAGAAATCGACACACGTGATATTAATGGGAGCACAAAAAGCTGGGACTGGATCAAGCGTGGCATACCTTTACGACTCGAGATTGGACCTCGCGACTTAGAGGCAGGATGTGTTGCCCTTGGCCGTCGAGATCATCCCCCCAAAGAAAAAGAACTCGTTGCAATCGATCTATTGCCCGTCCGTCTTCCGGAAATTTTAATAGAAATTCAACAAAACCTTCTCAATCGTGCGAAAGAATTTTCTCTATCCCATACGCACATGATTGAAAGCAAGGAAGAATTCTATGCATTTTTTACGCCTAAAAATAGTACAAAGCCGGAAATTCACGGAGGCTTTGCCTTAACTCATTGGAATGGTTCTCCAGAGGTCGAAGCCAAAATCAAGGAAGACCTCAAGGTGACAATTCGCTGCATTCCTTTTGAAGAAAACCCTCTTCCTGGCATGTGTCCTTTCACTGGAGAATCAAGTCCTCAACGCGTACTTTTTGGAAAGGCCTATTAGTTCATAGATCAGAGCACTTGTTAAAAGATTTTCAAATGATGATACGCCTAAAAACGAGTTTAAAAAAAGGAAGCGGGCCACTGTTACTCGACCTGAAAAAACCAAGAAACAGATCGCAGCGGCCCGCCTTTTTAAAAGCGGACCACCGTTACTCGACCTGAAAAAACCAAGAAACAGATCGCGGTAGTCCGCCAAATTAAATAAACTATACAATGATAGACCAAAAAGTCTTTCCTACGTTCAAAATAAAATAAAATACTTTTTATGATGCTTCAAAATATTGCTGTTCTCACCTCCGGAGGCGACGCCCCTGGGATGAATCCCGCTATTCGCTCCGTTGTCCGAACTGCGATGGAAAGTAATTGTAATGTGATTGGTATTAACAATGGTTATGACGGAATCTTTGAAGGGGCTATTGAAAAATTAACCGGTACTATCCTCTCTGGCATGATTGATCGCGGAGGAACAATTTTACAATCAAGCCGGTGTAAGCGCTTCTATGATCCTACGGGAATTGATGAGGCAAAAAAGCGTTTAATGCAACTTGGCATTGAGGGGCTTGTTGTTATTGGCGGTGATGGCTCTCTTACGGGAGCCCGAGAACTTCATCGGCGTGGCTTTCCTGTGATTGGTATTCCTGCAAGCATCGACAATGACATGCTTGGAACAGAGATGGCCATTGGTGCTGATACAGCAGCTAACACCATTATGCAACTCATCGATCGCATTCGTGATACAGCTCGCTCGCATCGCCGTTGCTTTCTTATCGAGGTCATGGGACGCAATTCTGGTTTTCTCGCCTTAACAACAGCCATTAGCTGTGGTGCAGAAGTTGCCGTTATTCCAGAATTTAGACATAATATGCGTCGCATTGTGCATTTACTTCGCTCTCGTTTTGAAAAAACCCGTGATAATTCCATTATCGTTCTTGCAGAAGGAGTCTGTGATGCTGAGACGTTTATTTCAAGGATGCTTGCAGAAGAAAAAGGCGTCTCCTTTGATCAAGAAATTCGTAAGACTGTTTTAGGTCACGTCCAGCGTGGAGGCATTCCAACACACTTTGACCGTATTCTAGGAGCTCGTTTTGGGGAAATGGCTGTTATGGGTCTTTTGCAAGGAGAAAGTGGCAGTATGACTGGACTAGAACAAGGTCATGTCACACTCGTTGACTTAGAAAAAGTTATTGGTTTTAAAAAACATCCTTCTTCCGAACTTATTCGTCTCGCACGTCATCTACAAATTGAGTTTGGCGATGTTGTGGAATGATTCTTCCAAGGGAAATATACTCGTTAATTTATCACGAAGTGCCCTAAGAACTGCCTCATCGGTCACTTTCTTCCGATTACTATCTAGAATATAAAACGTGTCAAAGGCGGCTCTCATCTCTGTAGCAATACGGGCAGAGTCTATTGAAATATGGTGCGAGTGCAAAGCACCCACCAAATCATAAAACAAGCCTTCTCTATCTGGTGTTTCAATTTCAATGATTGTGTAATTTGAATGTGATTGATTATCAATAGAAAGACGTGAAGAAACTGCCATCCCATTTTCTTGGTAATCAGCTATTTTTTTAAGATCTAGCCCGGATATTTCATGCCGACCTACTGTGGAAGCCGCGCATCCAGCAGTGGATGCTGCGCTCAAGCTTAAAGTCTTTCTCTTACAGTGTGCACGCACACAGATTTTGTCAGAATTCATCACCCGCCTGGCCTCATCAGGCTTCGCGGACTTATCGTCACGATCAGCATGAAATCGAATTAGCTTATCACCATGAGTGTCTAGGAGTTCTTTTAGAGACTTCTCCATGATTTTTTTTTCCTTTGGAGTTAAAAAAGGATCTATTGTCCGTACGCTGGTAACTCGAAAAATATCCAGGGTAACATGATCTCGACGTGTAAATATATCGGCACTTAAAATATTGATTCCTGCTTTAAGAAAAGAAGCAGCTATCCTTTCAAGTAATTTTTCTCGATCCCAACCACAAATGGAAACTTCTGTGTATCCGAATTCTAAATTTTCTTTCCAAAAAATTTCTGATCCAAACAGATTTTTTTTCTCTCTACGACTCTTAAGCTCGCGCTCACAGAATGATCGTATTAATTCCAAATGCTCTTTAATAGCAGAGGGCTCCATCATTTTAAAATATCGTTCAGGCATCTGTTCAAAATGAACCTCAAGTTCTTGGCGGAAGTCCTTCGGTAGCATTTTTGCAACAAGAGCTTTCACTACTCCACGATCACATTGATTTTCTTCAAAAAATGTTTTGCCTGCTTCTAAATAGCTTTTTGTTTGATCGTAGAGTTTCCACACAAGCTGCTCTTTCCAATCGCTCCACTGGCTATCACTCGTCCCCATCCCATCGGCCAGTGTCAAAATCATTAATGTATCGAGCATTAAATTATCTTTTATCTTATTGGCAAAATCAATAATAGTTGTTTGCTCATCTAAATCTCTGGTTCTAGCTACTTTTCCAAGCTCTCCGTGTAACTCCACTAGAGTAAGTAATGCATTAGAGAGATTTTGGGGAAGCTTCCAACGACAAGCTACCTTCTTTGCCATATTCCTACTTGCTTTAGCATGATCAGAAACATTGGCTGCTTTTCCCGTATCATGAAGTAACATCCCAAGATAGAGGATGGTAGGATCATTAAGATTTTTTAATAAATTGCTATATCGAAGAAACTTTTTATTTGTCGCAAGATGAAGTGAATCAATTTTTTCAAGACAGACAAGTGTATGCTCATCTGCAGTGTAGAGATGATAAAATTCATGCTGTACTAAACACGTTAATGCTCCAAATTCAGGAATATATTTTCCTAAAAATCCATGGTCATGCATTAATCGAAGGATGCCTCCTACTTGCCCCTTACGAGAGAGAATCGTTAAAAAAATATTTCTTATCCCCAAAGACTTTCGAAAGTGATCATTAATTTTATATAAGTTTTTTTTAAGAAGATCACTTAGCTCAAATGAAAATTGAAGCTCTTCTATCTGCGCAATATCATACGCCTTTATTATTCGTTGAGGATCAGAAAATATCTCTGAATCATCTGGATATAAATATTTTTCTTTGATGATAAATCCATTATTTCTATGTTTTTCCTTTTTTTTATTCCAACAAAGAGAGAATCCTAATATTACCTTTTTTTTATTAAGAGAGTTCATTCTGGCTAATGCCGAAGACGTAATGAGATAAATATCACGTGTTGATTCATAGTAATTTTTCATGAAGGCCTCGCTACGACGAATCATATTTCGCTGAGGATAGCCTAATTCTGTTGCCACCTTACCTTGAAGGCGTAGCGTTAGGTAATCTTGTGCCCTTTTCTCCTGATAATGCATGCTGTTACGAACCCTCAGGAGAAAGTCATAATTGTGTTCGAGAATTTTTTTTTCACTCTCACTAACAAACTTGTTTTTTGTTAAATAATAGAGCGATGGTTCTTCATGATAATAATGAGAAATCCATAATAAATTTTGATAATCACGCAATCCCCCACTTCCTGCTTTAATATTCGGTTCCTGCATAAATACGCTTTTCCCAAATTTTTTGCGTAGCTTACTAATATTATCTAAACGCCATCTGATATATTCTTGCTCTCGTCCCAGGATACAATTTTTTCTGAATTTTTTTTTAAAACTATGAAATGTATTTTTTTTTCCAGCAAGTAAACGAGACTCCATCATGGCTGTTTTGGAAATCAAATCTTTATTGGCATCCTCCAATGCTTGAGATAGAGAACGTGTTGAGTGTCCTACTTTAAACCCAAAATCCCATAGGGTTCTTAAAATAGATCGAATGATTTCTTCTCCTTCTTGTACTAATTCTCTTTCATTGTACAAAAACATAATATCGACATCGCTGTAAGGATTCATTTCATTTCTTCCATATCCTCCACAAGCAAGGAGACATAATCCTCGAATCAACTTTTTTTCCGAATAGGCCAAAAAATTGAAAATACTTTTTACTATATGATCGATCATTTCTGATCGGTAACGTGTTATTTCTTGTCCACTTCCTCCACCTTTATGCCATCCATATAGTAACTTTTCTTGATCTTGATGAAATTTTTTGAGTTGCTCCATCCCTACTATTTCAACATCGTGATTATATTGATTCTTTTTTTCATCTAGTCTGATCATCCTATGAATTGTTAAGGATTTTTATTCTGACGAATCACAATTTCAACACGCCTATTGAGACTCTGTTCGTTTATAGTTCCTGTACTTGGAACAATAAAATGCGTTTTTCCTAGCCCATAAGAATCAACCTGTTTGGGATCAATATGTTCTTTGTTGATTAACCAATCCTTGATGGTACTTGCGCGCCGATTGCTTAAATCCAAATTATATTCATCACTTCCAAAACTATCTGTATATCCCTCTACGATAAAGTGAGCCTTGGGATTTCTCTCGATGAGTAAAGCTAGTTTTTTGAGGCTTTTTTCAGCATCTACTTTAAGTTGATCAGCATTATATTCAAATAGTAAATCAGTAGGAAGCAATATAGGTGATGTTTTAGATGAGAGCGGATTTTTTTCTTCTATGAGTTGATCAAGTTCACTGTACCTATTCCCTTGATGTTTTTGATTGTTTGTAAGATCTCCTAAAACATCGTTTTGCATATTGGGATAAAATGAAAATAATTTTTCATTATCTTGTTGAGATCTATTGATAATATTACTTTCAATGAAAATATCAGGCTTCTCTTGTAAAATTTGATTTTCATCTATTAGTAATGGCTTGTCTGCAGCATTATTGAAATTGTTCTGTGCAAAATCCATTTCATTCTTTTCAAGAGTCACATCTAATGATGATTGAAATGGATCCAATCGTTTATCTTTTCTTTCCTCCAAGATAGTAGAATCTATTTTTACATTCTCTAAATGAAATCTCCTTGGGACAATATTATCAAAGGATGATGGATCAAATGTAGATAACTCTAATTTTTCTATTTTTTTGAACAGAAAAATGTGGATTATTGCTGATAAAATAAGACACAAACAAAATAAGGACACAAGAAGTGTACCTTTTCTTTGATATTGATTTTGATAAATAATGTCTTTCATGTTCATGTAATCGCTCGATTTAAAAATCTGTTCACATTTTTATTTTAAGTTGAGAGTTTTTTAAATCCTATGATAACAATAATAAGAAGGTGAATAACTTGGTCATTAATCTATAAGTAAATTTTAAATCAGCTTATTAAGGCTTTTTAAAGAGCTAATAAGAGTATGTATTACTGGGTAATGATTAGTGAAAATGATGAAATTTTAGTTCCATGGAACATACTGTTCTACCATAATAACATTCATTCACACCTTATTACCATATTTATTGGTCTTTTTTAAAAATCAATTACAATCATAATGTTTTTTGAATATCCCCATCATTATCAAGTAATTATTATAGGTTCAGGCCACGCGGGAGTAGAAGCATCTTTAGCTTCTGCTAGATTGGGTTGTGACACATTGCTCCTCACTCAGAACATTGATACTATCGCTCAAATGTCTTGCAATCCTGCTATTGGAGGATCTGCTAAAGGACACATAGTAAGAGAAATAGATGCCTTAGGAGGAATAATGGGATTAAATGCGGACGCAACAGGAATTCAATTCCGTATGCTTCACGCGAACAAAGGCCCTAGTATTAAGGCACCTCGTGCCCAATGTGATAAAAAAGCCTATCAATTTCGATTGAAAGCTATTCTAGAAAAAACCCCAAATTTAAGCATTACTCAAACAACAGTTGAAAAATTAATCATTGAGAAAGATCAAATTGTGGGAGTTGAAACAAATTTTGGTGTGAAATATTATGCTTCTGCCGTTGTAATAACAACAGGAACCTTTATGAGAGGGCTGATTTATGTAGGAACAAGAAGCACACCAGGAGGAAGAATCGCTGATAAGGCCTCTGGACTTAGTGAAGAGTTAGAAAAATTAGGTTTTCAATTGGGACGTTTTAAAACAGGGACTCCATGTCGAATTTTAGCGAGTTCCATTGATTTTAAAAAATGTGAGCGTCAGGATGGAGATATCAATCCTTCTTCCTTTTCTTTTATTCGTGAAACGATTAATAAAAATATTCATGATGTTCATACCTTAAATTATATGAATAAAGGTATATTCCACGTGGAACAAATTCCATGTTGGATGACTTATACAAATGAAAATACTCATGATATTATTCGTGCTAATATAGAAAAATCGCCCCTTTATTCCGGCATGATCAGTGGTATTGGGCCTCGTTACTGTCCCTCTATTGAGGATAAAGTTATTAAATTTTCTGAAAAAACACGTCACCAAATTTTTTTAGAACCAGAAGGATTGCACACAGGAGAAATATATGTGAACGGTATCTCTACGAGTCTTCCTTTTGAAGTTCAATATCATTTTGTACGTTCTATTCAAGGACTAGAACGAGCCGAGATTCTACGACCAGGTTATGCCGTGGAATATGACTATTGTTTTCCTAATCAACTGCACTCTACACTCGAAACTAAAAAAATTAGCGGCCTTTATTTTGCTGGTCAAATTAATGGCACTTCTGGTTACGAAGAGGCAGCAGGACAAGGATTGGTTGCTGGTGCTAATGCAGCTTTAAAAATTCTAGAAAAAGAACCCTTAGTCCTTACAAGAGATGAATCTTATATAGGTGTCATGATTGATGATCTGATTACTCGTGGGACACCAGAACCGTATCGGATGTTTACTAGTCGTGCAGAATATCGTTTACGTCTAAGGCAAGACAATTGTGATGTTAGATTAACTAAAAAAGCGATTCAACTAGGACTCACTTGTGAGTACCGAAAAAAATCATATTTAGAAAAAGAGGGAGCCATGAGTAGATTGCTCGAGAAGTTACCTGAAATGACCCATGAGGGAATTTCACTCAACCTTTGGCTGCGGCGTCCAGAAAATAATGCAGAACAATTACCAACTCGTTTGCAAGAGGAGTACACGCCAGAAATTTGGTCTCTTGTAGAAACAGACTTAAAATTTGAAGGTTATTTAAAACGTGAGGAAATACAGATTCAACGTGCTAAAAAGCAGGAAGAAAAAAAAATTCCTCTAGATCTTGATTATAAAACAATTCCAAGTCTTAGTTCTGAAGCAAAACAGAAACTCCAGGAATTCAGACCCTTTTCCTTGAGACAGGCTTCTAAAATTAGTGGTATCACCCCAGCGGATATAGATGTTTTAGCGCTTTGGCTCGAGAAGAAACAGTATATCCATTGTGATTAATAGAGCTAGCCCGGATATTTGATACTCATCTACTGCGGAGACCGGGAAGCTAGAGTGGATGCCGCGCCCAAGCTTGAAATCTTCCTCGGGCAAAACCAGTGCTCGGCTCGCCCTTTCAGGGCTGCCTAAAGGCAGTCTCCACCGCGGTCTCCCGACTGCCGGTGGTGTCATCCTTTATGAGTCAACGTCCCTTTTTCCCCTGCTACTTTTTCCTCGCTCGGGTGTCAAAACTTATGAGTCAATTCGACCAGTAATTTTTTACACATTTTTTAAGGACAAATAACAATATTCGTAGTATAGTCCTGCGATGACAATAATTCCTTATGATCTCATTGTAATTGGTGGTGGTCCTGCTGGTTATGTAGGAGCAATTCGTGCAGCACAGCTTGGAAAACGAGTTGCTCTCGTTGAAAAGGAGCGAGCAGGAGGAACCTGTCTTAACTGGGGTTGTATTCCCACAAAGTCTCTTCTTCGTAATGCAGAAATATTTTCTCTAATGAAGCATCATGCAGATGATTTCGGTCTTAGTTTTGAAGAGCTGAACTATGATTGGACAAAGGTTATCGGTCGTTCACGAAAAGTAGCAGATAAATTGGCAGGAGGCATCGAATTTCTTCTAAAAAAAAATAAAATCGATTACCTCCTTGGAGAAGCCACGATTCCAAAATCAGGACAGGTGAATGTTCGTAAAAATGATCATTCTGAAGTTCAATTGGCCGCCCCTAAAATTCTCATTGCGACGGGTGTTACAACACGCGAAATGCCCGGATTTTCAATGAATGGAACCTCTGTTATCGGAAGCCGTCAGGCTATGGCGCTTGCTACACAGCCCAAGGAGATCATCATTATCGGTGCTGGTGCTATTGGTATTGAGTTTGCCTATTTTTTTAATGCATTCGGGACCAAGGTGACCGTTCTTGAAATGATGCCCAATATTCTTCCTATTGAAGATACCGAGGTGAGCATAGCACTCGAAAAAACTCTTACTAAAAAAGGAATTACTTTTTTAACCTCCACCAAAGTAGAAAAGGCAGAAGTTAACCTAGAAGGCGTCTCTATCGTCGTTTCGGGTAAAAAAAATGAGACACTCCGGGCTAATGTGGCCTTGGTTGCTATTGGTGTTGAGCCTCTTCTTCCAGGGGGAGCCTTGTTCAAGCTTGATCCCAAAGGCTATCTCTTGGTGAATGATCAGTATGAAACGAGCCTTTCTGGTGTTTATGCTGCAGGAGATATTATTGGACCTCCATGGTTAGCTCATGTTGCAAGCTGGGAAGCTATTCAAGCTGTTGAAGGAATGTTTGGAAAAAGAAAACCACAGCGCAGGAGAGTCTTTCCAGGATGTACCTATTGCCAGCCTCAAGTAGCGAGTGTCGGCCTCACAGAACGAGCTGCCAAAGAGAAAGGTATGGATGTAAAGATTGGAAAGTTTCCATTCCAAGCAAGCGGCAAAGCTCAAGCCATGGGAGAGACAGATGGTTTTGTAAAGCTTCTCTTTAATGAACCTCATGGTGAAATTGTCGGAGCTCACATCATCGGTTCTGAAGCAACAGAGATGATTGCTGAACTAGGACTAGCTATTACGCTTGAAGCAACCTATGAGGATATAGCGGCCACTATTCATGCACATCCGACATTGAGTGAAGGAATCTTAGAGGCCACTGAGGCAGCTCATGGCAGAGCGATTCATATTTGAAGAGCTATTTGCACTTCATCTCTCCCTCCGCAAAGAACATGAAATTGAAGCCCTCCTCTCTTAAAACCCAAGAGCACCAAAAAATCCCAGGCGTCATCACCCGCCCCATCTCCTCTCACGCAAGAGAACTCAACTCTCGCCTCAGAGCATTCGGACTCCTCCTCTTAACCCTTGGGACAACGAGCGTGATGGGGGCAAGCGCCCCTACCTCCACCCGT
>Ga0214923_10008710_pt1 | contig 10722 bp, 12 predicted proteins | sample LL1510_MetaG_FD_177993 | JGI IMG/M metagenome (GOLD analysis project Ga0214923, IMG submission 177993) | Freshwater microbial communities from Lake Lanier, Atlanta, Georgia, United States - LL-1510 | ecosystem: Environmental > Aquatic > Freshwater > Lake | place: USA: Georgia | collected...
CTCGTCATCACGCTCTTGGCTTTGGAAACCATATCTGTACCCATCGCCCTCAATCGTCCGCCCATCAAGGCTTACGCCGAACGGCGAATAATCAGAAATGTTTCGGATGCAGACAGCCCGCTCAGGAGTTCTGTAACAAACTCCCTGACTACCAAAAACACTATTTTTCTGTGCGGTTTGCAAACTTTATCGAGTACTATTTATTAAACGAAAGATATGGTTTTTTATTTGGTTTTTTGTTGGAGGAAATATTGGGTTTTGGGGTGGTTTTGAAGATGATTTTTGATACATCAAAGGTCTTAATTTAATTTTTTCGTGGGAGTAGCGCGGTCATTTGCAGCCTTTATGGTGTTTATTCCTTTCATCCAAGCATTAATACTATTTTTTCTTTTTCATCGAAGGTCTTGTTTTAAGTTTTTCATGGAATTAGCACAGCACATTTGGTGATAACATTATTTTTTTTTCAAATCGGCGATATATTTATCAATATCTACTGCAAAATAGTTTCTATAAACATCCCAATTCAAACTATATGCTATACTACTGTCTTCCAGTATTTCATCCATTTGATTTAAATCTCTATGATCACAATCTTTCCTTAAAGTTAGACATTGAATCCTTTCAAGCTGCGAAACACTTTCCATTAGAGAAACCAACAATTTATAACTGTCGCTAATTCTATTGCTTGCATTCATTAAGAAATATCTATCATTATTCGCAATTATATATATGTTTCCGCAAAAGGATTCTGATTTAAGATTCAAATTTTTGAGCATTTTAATATTATTAAATTGACTAAACTGATTTATTTGAAACGATTTATATTTTCTGTTTTCAAACTCTAAGGAGAACATTTGGATCTGAACATCAGAACTTTTATACGTAAACAACTTACCTTCACAAAGAAACATTTCATTAAAAGAGATGTATTTAAAAGGTATTACCGATTTATGTATATCCGTCTTTTTTATGCAAAATGCAGCGCCTGGATTTGATGAAAGAAAAATAGATCCAAACCTGTAAATAGAAATATAATTCTTTGAATCTATAAATTTGGGAATAAGTGAATCAATTTGTCCTATTTCCTCTTCTGTAACACTAAGCAATCTATCGACATTGCTCTTTTGTATGTTACAAAATTCTAAGAATAATAATGAAATTATTATGATTATACTATTTTTCATAAACTTTAATTTTTCTTATTAGTTACACCAATAGAAAGTGCCTTTTTGTCTTTAAATGAATTTTTATCCAAAGTAATCATTAGAATCTGAGGATCATTTCCATTACTTGTAAAATAAGAAAATTGAAAGCTATGATTTTTTCCTGGTAAATTTAATTGTCCCATGCCAAAAAGTCTTTTTGTTTCTCCACCTCTAAAAGTTGATTTATTGTGAACAAGATCATCTCTACTGAATTTTCCATCTAACAAACCAGTATGTAAATGAAAATCACCAACACTTGTTGATTCCCTTATCATAGCTACTTTATTAATAATTCCATCAGTTGTAATATTGACGTCATTAATCCTAATTAAATTCATTTTTCCTGTAACTGGATTTTCAACTGGATCTAGTGAGCTACCCCATTCCATTTCAGGATATTCCATACCTTTTCGAATAGCCACGGTTCCATCATCTAATTTAGAACGGAAAGTATATTTCTTGACGAAACTCAATAAATTAGTAACGTCTATTGCCATTCCCATTGACTCAAGACCTGAAACCAAAGCCTCGGTTTTTTTATCATCGCTTGGATCATTGTTCCTTCTTCCAATTGTTTTTTCTAAATATGATTTATTGAATCCTTTAACATTTTTATCTTCTATGATTACTAATAGATTTATTCCCTCATATCTAGAGTTGTCGTTTGAATATCCAAGGTATTTTCCTGAAGCTGAATAAAATAAAACACTATCTCCATTATTATCTATACATAATAAAGGGATGTTACCCGCAAAAGAATATGGTGTCTTAGAGGGAAACTTATTGCTAAAATCATCAATTTTTAGGAACCTCCCAACTCTACTGTCATACATCCTCGCCCCAAAATCATAGCTATTCCCCATGCCTTTCAGCTCATCGTCTTTCTCCATTCCGTTAAAGCCGTGGCGATAAAAATCGCTCTGTATCGTACGCCCATCAAGGCTTACGCCGAATGGAGAGTAGTCGGAAACGTTTCGAATGCAGACAGAGTGGCCATCTACAACTCCATCTGGGTTTTCATCCAACGGAATCTTAATATCGGAGAAGACCGTCAACACATTTCCAAGATGGTTCGTGAACTCGTATTGCTTGAACCCATTCACTTGTGAAATGTTACTCGTATTGGTTGTATAGCTCAATAAATTAAAGCTTTTCGTGAAAGTTCCCAAACGTGAACTTCCGTAAATATTTCGCTCCACAAGATTATACTGTGCGGTTTCACTCGCAACCTCATGTTCATACATACTCACTTGATTGCCCTGCGCATCCAACACGTAATATGTTGATTTTTCAAGTGTTGTACCCGTATTGTCATATACGTGTTTTGCTATCCGATGCCCCATCGCATCGTAATCGAATCTTAGCCACTTTTTGTCTTCACCAACACGTTGGATTTCTTTCACCTTTCCATCCACACGCCATACTATCTTGGAAATACCTTCTTGGTTGTCGCGAACTAAACGTCCTTCCTCGTCATACGAATAGTTGTTGTTGATGTTTATATCCTCATGATCGGAATCAAACGTTCCCATATCGTCGATGTCGCTTGTATTAACCGTTGAAGCAATATCATCGTTGATGTGATAAAGTCTATTTCGCATCAAACGCTCGTGATTGGTTGGATCTTCGTATTGATACTGATAGGTCATGTTCTCGATTTTTGTACCATCTCGTAAATGTCGGTCTTGGTGCAAAATGTTGCCCATGGCATCAAAATTGAACGCATTGTAATATTCATTTCCGTAGGTAATCGGATTCCAAACATTACTTGAAAGTCCAGTTTCATAAGACCTTGATTCTTTCAAACGGTTCAATTGGTCGTATTGGTACGCGTTCAACATCGGCATGGCTTCTCCCGTAGTTGGGTTCGTAAGCCTAGTTTGCATGTAGCGAATGTTGCCGTTATATAATGCTGAACTATTGGTTGCAGCATGGCTTGACACATCCACCGAAGCTAAAGGTGTTGATGAATTTATTGCTGCGTAATCATTATTGAAATACTCCAAACTAAACGCTGTTAAATCCTTCGCAAACGAGGCGTTTACTCCTGTTATCCCATCCTGCCCAGGATCATTTGCATTCTCTATGGCGTTTATACCTTTCATCCAACCCTGCAAGTTATAGAAATAATCGTAACCCTGCAACTGGTTTTGGCCGATCTCCGTGCGTGCCAAAGAATAATAGTATTGCGCGTCTTGCTCCCTCCCGATAGTATTGGGATTACAGTTATCTATTAACACCTGACCATTTCTTTAAGATGAAAAAAATTATTTAATTTTGAATAAAATCTCTAAATATGTCAGTAGTTTTTAAAGTGGATTCAAAAAGCAAATCAGCTCTTCAATTTATTGAATTTATAAAAACACTTCCTTTTGTCAAAGTGGAGGAACCGGCAAAAAAAATGAACAAAGAAACAATAAAAGCAATTGAAGAGGTTGAGCAAGGAAAAGCAGAAAAGCTCACGCTAGAAGAATTTAGAAATCAACTTTTTAGTTGAAATGTACAAATTAGAGCAATCAAATCTTTTTAAAAAAGATATCAAACTCGCTAAAAAAAGAGGTTTAGATATGCATTTTATTGACGAGGTTGTCAGTCTTTTAGTGATGAATGGAAAGCTTCCTCAAAAATTTAAACCTCATTTACTTAAAGGAAATTACAAAGGTTTGTGGGAGTGTCACATTAAACCAGATTGGCTACTCATTTGGAAACAAGACGATAAAATTAAGTTGATTTCATTAACTAGAACAGGAACGCATTCGGATTTGTTTTAATTGAATTGCTTAAATTCAACTAACACCAGCAAAATAGGAACTATATCCTTCAAGCATTTAAGTTTCTAAACCTGAAATCGTTTTTTCTCATTTTGATACTGCTAAGGGCTAGTTGTAAGTTTGGAGTGGTAGTGGTTAATTAAATAATTCCTTGATTTTTATAACAATCATGATTATTCCTAAAATAATAAATCCAATAGATGAAAATAAAGCTTTTAAAAATGGTTGTCCAATACTAGTAGGTTCTCTATTAACAAATTTCAATGTATAAAACATCATTATGAAACCTATTATTAGCCACAATATTCCACCTATAATGCTATTGAATAAAAACTCTTTAATCATTTTTTTTAATTTTTTCGTGCGAGTAGCAATGGAACTAGCAGATTAAATTACTTGTAACTTACTTCAACTATTTTCTTTGTAACAGGATCAATAGTATATATTACATATACATCTACTGGAATATATTTTTTAAGGTAAAAAATTTCAATATAATTAACATCAGCAAATTCAAAATTACTTTTTTCAAAAGCCCTAATAAGCCTATTGTTATAGATTATAAAGTTTGTAGAATCATCAATATCTGTCAAAATAACATCAAAATATTTGGTTTCTTTACCGTTTACTGACTTAGACCTGTAAGAGTAGTTTAAATCTTCTAGTTTTAACTCCTTTACAATTTTATCTAATTCTTTTTTAGACTCTTTATTTAATTCCTTGTTACTTGGTAGACTGAAAAGACCACAAGAACTTAAAATAATACTCAAAATGATCATTGATTTTTTTTTCATTTTATCTTGTTTTTAGTTCATTTTCGCTGTGACTGAAATTGAGTCTTTGATTTTAAACAAAGTTAAACAAAGAAACATTACACTTAAAATGGTTTTAATCAACCCTCCGCCGCGAATCGCTAATGCTAAAGGTCTGTGCAAATAGTAATAGTATTGTGCGTCTTGTTCCCTCCCCCGATAGTAATGGGATTTTTGTTGTCTTGAATGAGTGTTCTCACGTTTCCATGAATGTTCCTGTTACTTCATTTTATTACGAACGGGACAGGCTCCGTCATAATGCGTGGCATGGTCGTAGGTATGGTCTTTTTTGGTGTTGTAGAAAATACATACATTTGTAGTATAGTAAATTTAATTTTCTAATTCTGGTCATTAATAATTCCCTGCAATGAAAGTAATACTTGACATACAAGACAATAGCCGTCTTCCTTTTTTCATGGAAATGATTAAAAGCCTTGGTTATGTTAGTGTAATTAAAGAAGTTAAAGACAAACGTAAAAGCCAACACATTAGTGAATTAGCCGAAGCCTTCAACGATGTGAAATTGCATGAAGAGGGAAAAAAGAAACTAAAATCTGCCAAAGACTTATTGAATGAGCTTTGAAGTAATTGCAACCGAGCCTTTCGAAAGAAAAATTAAACACCTGTCAAAAAGTATAAATCCATTAAATCTGATTTACTGCCGATCATTGATGAGTTGTGTAAAAATCCTACTTTAAGCACTGCTATTGGTAAAGATTGTTATAAAATACGAGTAGCTATTACTTCTAAAGGGAAAGGAAAAAGTGGAGGAGCGAGGATTATTACTTTAGTTCGAGTGATCAAGAAGAACGTTTTCCTGTTGGATATCTACGACAAATCTGAACAATCAACTATTTCAGATAATGAAATGCTTTTTTTGATTGAAATGCTCAATGACAAATAAATGATTAACCTCCGTTCGATTTTAATATTTTGGGCAGATTAACAAAAAATCTGTTCGCCAAAGCATTATAATAATCAGCGATTCTTCGCTACGATCCTCGCTGTATGACGTGTGAGTTGTTGCAAGAGAATTTCCTTTCCGGCTGTTACTTTTTTCAAGGTCGGTTCATCGTAATGGCGCACTGTAATTAGTTCTAATCCTTCGTTGTATTTTACTTCGTAGTTTTCCTTGAACAAATTCAAAATTTCTTGAATATTGATTTTTGATGCATCCGTAAGAATCGAAAAACTCAAGGCTGAATTTTGCATTAAATTGATGTGGACACGTGCCTCTGCCAAACGATTAAAAATACTACTCAAATTTTCCTCCACAATGAACGAAAAATCCTTTGGCGTGATGGAAAACAACACTTGCTCTTTCTTGAAAATAAAGGATGCCACCAAATGATCATTTTCTGTTGAGGCTTGAATCACCGTTCCTGCTGCTTTCGGCTCAATAAACGACTTCACATACAAGGGAATATCCTTATTCTGCAAAGGTTTAAGCGTTTTGGGATGAATCACACTTGCACCATAATACGACAATTCGATGGCTTCGCGAAACGAAATCTTGTCCAATTTAACCGTATCGGAGAAGTATTTTGGGTCTGCGTTCAACATTCCAGGAACGTCTTTCCAAATCGTTACTTCAGATGCATTCGTACAATAAGCAAAAATTCCAGCCGTATAATCCGACCCTTCGCGTCCAAGTGTGGTTGTAAAACCTTCTGCTGTATGGCCTAAAAAACCTTGTGTTACAACAATCGAGGAGCTTTCAAAAAGCGGTAAAAAGCGATCATGAATCAACTGTTCGGTTTTGGTCCAATCCACTTTTCCTTCTTGGTAGGTATTATCTGTTCGCACTAATTTACGCGCATCCGTCCACGTAGCGGAAAAACCTTTTTCCCCAAGAAAACTTGCCAATATATGCGATGCAATTATTTCTCCTAAAGAAACAATTTGATCGTATTCATACGCCACATTTTCCGAGAACGGTCGATGGATGCGCTCCTTTAGATTTTCAAATAATTCTTCAATAAAGTTATAAATGACGTAATGTCTTTCTGTGAAAAGCGTTCCCAAAATTTCTTCGTGATACGCTGCCAAATCATCCACTAGATTGTAAAATTGTTTTTGGTCGCCGTCATGTAAAGCCCACACAATTTCCTCGAGTTTGTTGGTTGTTTTTCCCATGGCAGAGACAACAACCGTGATATTTTGTCCTTCAAAAAGACTGAGAATGCTCGCAACATTATCGACAGCAGCTGCATCTTTCACAGACGCTCCACCAAATTTGAAAACTTTCATTGAATTGAATTTGAAAGGTCAAAAGTAATGTTATTTGCCAAAATATTGTTTTTACGAAGGACGTCAAATCCCCAATTAACTTTCGATATTTAGTTTTAAAAACCAATCCAAATATGCTTCAATTTGTGTTCCTAAAAAATAGGGTAAGTTTAACAATTTGAATTTCTTTCCATTGGGAGTTTGAACAGCATTTATCTCAATTTCACCTGCATACATTCTTACTGCAAATTCATGTGGACATTGCTCCATATACTGATGTAAAGAGCGTAATTTCCCAATTGGACCCGATTTTATTTCTATTGGTATAAGTAAACCACCAAAAGGGATAACCAAATCAACCTCAGCGGATGATTGCTTTTTCTCTTTAACCCAAAAATGGGGCTTATGAAAATTAAATTTAGTAGTTAAATTAGCTCTTGGGTAATCAATTGTGTTATGAGAGAGCCTTTATATGCTGAACTTAAATCTTTCAAGCCAATTAACTCATGCTGTAAATTGAGCCCATAATTTACTAAACCTATGTCTAAAAATTGAAGACGAGGCTTTTTTCTAAAATCGCTTATAACAGGAATTTCAACTTCAGTAGTTGGATAAATCATTTGAATAACTTTTGCTTCATCTAAACTTCTAAAAGCTTCTCCAACTTCACGTGATTTATAATTTGAATTCCCAAAACCTTGAAATGTAACACGCTTATCCAAGAAATTGAATGCAGAACTCATAATGTGAATGATTACCTTTTCCTCGTTTGTATTCCTTGCATATTTCCGAATATCACTTTTATACGTTTCCCAAATGCTACCGTAAACTTCTTTCAAACCAATTATACTATTGTTTTCAATATATTTACTTACCACTTCGGGCATACCGCCAATCAATGCATAAGTGTGAAAAAGATTATACAATGTGTTTTGAGCCGTACTTGAAAGCGGTACTTGAAGCAATGCTTTTCTTGCTAATTGTTTGTCGCATGCATCTAAAAACTCAACAAAATTTAACGGAAAAAGATACATATAAGTGACGCGACCAACAGGAAAGCTTCTTACTTGATGTAATGCAAACTCCAATAACGAGCCAGCAGAAATAACATGTAGTTGTGGCAAATCCTCATAAAAGTATCGTAAAAGAGCAATTGCTTTTGGACTTTCCTGAATTTCGTCAATAAAAAGTAATGTATTAGGATAGTCAGGAGCAAGTTCATACCTCAAAAAAAGTGATTCTACAATTTCTTTAACGTTGTCCAAAGAATTAAAAAAAAGAACATCCTCAGGTCGCTCAAGGTTTAAGTATATGTATTGCTTGTATTCAGAGGAAAACTGATGAACCAATGTTGTTTTTCCAACTTGGCGCGCACCTCTCAAAATCAATGGCTTACGATTGTTACTTGATTTCCAAATTTGCAAATCCTCTAAGGCTTTTCGATTCATTTTGATTAACTATGTGAGCGTAAAAATATGACTTTTTTAAACAAAAAAACACAAAGTCAAGGCAAATAAATCAAAATCTTGTAACAAAGTCAAGGCAAATAGAACGTATTTTTGTAACAAAGTCAGGGCAAATAAATCAAATTCTTGTAACAAAGTCAAGGCATTTCCATCGATTACATGTCAAAAATGAACCTAAAAAGCAGAGAAAAAACTTGTTTTTTTTCCACTAACTCAGTTTATCGGAAAGGAGTTTTATTTCGGCGATGGGCGAATAATTTCGATACAAAACATTGTAAACGGCTTCCAAAATGGGCATATTCACTTGATGTTCTAAATTCATAACATGCAAACAACGCGTTGCGAAATAACCTTCAGCAATCATGTTCATTTCCAATTGCGCTGACTTAATCGAATAGCCTTTTCCAATCATAAAACCGAAGGTACGGTTGCGTGAAAAATTGGAGTAAGCAGTAACTAATAAATCCCCCAAATAAGCGCTCGTTTTACTATCGCGATGCACAGGATGAATAGCATCGATAAATCGCTCGATTTCCTGAATGGCATTGGAAACAAGAACTGCTTGAAAATTATCTCCGTATCCTAAACCGTGACAAATGCCAGCAGCTAAGGCGTACACATTCTTCAATACAGCTGAAATTTCGGTTCCAATTAAATCATCACTCACCGTAGTTTTGATATAACGACACGCCAACTGTTCTGCAACAAACGAGGCGTTTTCACGTGCAGGAGAGCAAATCGTCAAATAAGAAAGGCGTTCCATCGCTACCTCTTCCGCATGACAAGGTCCACAAATAATCCCAATATTTTCCAAGGCGACACCAAATTGCTCTTGTAAATAGTGCGCAGGAATTTGATTGGTTTCAGGAATGATGCCTTTCACTGCTGAAAACACGATCTTTTGTTGCCAAATATTAGTTGGGATTTGCGTTAAAACCTGAGATAAAAAAGCGGCAGGAGTTGCCAAAACGATGATGTCGGCAAAGTTAAAAATTGCCTGTAAATCACTGGAAATAAATAGTTTTTCCGTTTCAAATGACAGCGATTGTAAATAGCGTGGATTGTGTTTGAATTGACGAATGTGTTCAATGTTTTCCTCATTTCTCAGCCACCAACCCACTTGTTGATTCTTGTTGCTAAACAGTTTTACAAGTGCCGTTGCCCAACTTCCGCCTCCAATTACAGCGATTTTTTTTGCTTGATCCATTTAACAAAAATATAGCATTATGTTGGATAGAAATGTTGTTACCTTATTTTCGATAGTCGCAAAATGTTACCAATTCATATGGATCCGTTTCAATAGAAAGCCTCTACTATGAAACGTTTTCACTTTGCTACACCAATATTGTTCATTCTTTTAGGTGGAACGGCCTTATTTTCACAAGGTTTACATACACAAAAACAAAGCTTGGGCGTATTGACAGGTTTCGGAAAAACATCACAAGCGGATTTTCAAACACGCTTTTTTTCTGTCACAAAACCACTTGGGAATTTCGTGTTACCAGAAATAGGACTCAAATGGACACAACAAAATTACACCTCTCCCCGACTCCAAATTGAAACCGCAAAACAAGCCTTTTTCACCAGTGGATTGACATTACGGAAAACCCTTTTCACCTTGCATCGACACAAAAGAGGAAGTAAGTACAATGCACAAGCCTTCGAATTGTTTGCAACGCCGGAATGTGCACTCCCTTTTCACTCCAATGATTACTATAAAGGAGCTTATTGGTCGGTTAAAACAGGTGTAGGTTTGCTTCATTTACAGCAAAAAGGACGTTCAACACATGTAGGATTTATCGTCAAAGCAGAAACCTATTATCGATTTTGCATTCCTTCTTCCACAACAAAAGGCGCACTTCCACAAGCTTCTGAATACGGTTTGCAGTTTCGTGTTTTATACCTCAAATCGCATACTTTTTACCGCAGGAAATAACGTTGTATTTCTCCTTACAGTCAAAAGGACTAATAAAAAAACTGCGAAAATCAAAACACAATCCATAAAAAGAAGCTCAATCCGTTCCCACAATCCAATTCGAAGAATAAAAATAATCGCGTTATTTTCCGGCCTTGAATGATGTGGTTTTAACTGCTGTAATGAAACCCATCCATTTTGAGCTTTTCTGAAAGAACAAGCGCTAAAATTGGGTTTCAGAAAGTAGTTAAAATGGTTCGCTGCGAGAATGAATCCCAAAAAAACATCAAATAGATTGCGAACAAAAAATCATTCACAGCCTTG